>Ga0207433_10001291_pt1 | contig 54383 bp, 48 predicted proteins | sample YelNatPaOPGAMG01_FD_187559 | JGI IMG/M metagenome (GOLD analysis project Ga0207433, IMG submission 187559) | Hot spring thermophilic microbial communities from Obsidian Pool, Yellowstone National Park, USA - OP-RAMG-01 (SPAdes) (version 3) | ecosystem: Environmental > Aquatic > Thermal springs...
CTCCAGCATCATAATTTCCATATATAGAATGCATATAATTGCTATCTTCGTTACGGTAATGCCAGTCCAAAAGCCCTTTTCCAGCAATTGACCAGAAGAGATTAGAACTAATATAGAAGTCTCCGGTCAAATTTTCACTAAGGGATAGAGACGAACTTCTCCATTTTTTATCTTGCTGATTTATTGTATCAATCACCGACTGATTTATGAGGTTTGGATAATATGAAAAATATAAACTGCCTGAAAAAATTTTTGGTTCACTCTCATAACGACCATTAAGATTCAAACCAGTAATACCTGATAAAGATTGTAATTTTGTATATTGATTCTGATCTTCATTTGCAGAAAATCCGATTTTTAAATCCATATCTGCAGTTCCAACTGGGGATAGTCTAAAATCAGTAATCCTATAAGAATAAGAGATAACAATAAAAGATAAAATTGCAATTACAATGTTTTTTAAATTCATTACATAATTATAGCAAGATTCATAAAAAAGTCAAGCAAAGAATGTCGCTGCTTAATAAATTTTACACAACATTTTTGACGTTACCAATACCCCCCTTTTTTGTCCTCGCCCTTCAGAGGGGGAGGATAAAGGGGGGAGTGGTCAGTAGGCAACAAAACCGAGTTTTTTGCACTTTATATTATCAATTACGAAAGTTAGAAAAAGAGAGTTAAGATGTAACCTTTTATTCTATAAAATTCTGACAAATTAAATCCAAAAGATTGTTTGTCGTTGGATGGTTTTGCTCAGAAATTCTATGTGGAGACTACAGTCTCATTCCATCACGGGACTAAAGTCCCTATTCCTAAATTGTAGTGGTCAAGCTTGCTTGACATCTGAGAATTTGTTGCCGCGCAATCTCGGCCAATACTACACTGTTTCCGCCAGGAGCTTGAGTCGCCCTCGGTTAGTTGGGCAGTTCCTTGCCCCACTGGTTGTATGATACAATTTCTTTTAATTCCTTTCTTGGCCGGGGCTTTATCCCACCAATTCCTTCAGGGGTTGATGGTTCTGCGGGATAGCCAAAGACCACGAGCATTGCAACACGATAATGGTCAGGGATTTTTAAAATTTTCTTCAGGTGTTTCTCATTGAACCAGCCAATATAACAGGTGCCAATACCAAGTTCGGTTGCCTCAAGAACCATATGGGTCATTGCAATTGAGATATCAATCAGATGATTTTCGTGTCCATACAAGTTGGCAAGAAAATGGGTAATTGCCTTTGTATAACAGCCAACGATTACAAGGGGTGCTTCCTTAATCCAGGAGATAATGCTCTTTGTGCCAAAGGTTACTTTTTCGGGAATTCTGGAAATAATTGACGGGTCATCAACTACAACAAAATGCCAGGCCTGACGATTGCTTGATGACGGTGCGAGTCTTCCCGCCTCAAGGATTTTTAATATCTTTTCCTTTTCTATTTTTTGAGAAGAAAATTTTCTGACGCTTCTGCGCCATCTTATTGCCTCAAAGACATCCATACAGATAGTTAGTAGTTATTGGGGCTTGAATTGATTAGAAGCATCTCAAGCCGGTATTACTATTCTTTATGGTTTTACCTTCTCCATTATCTCTTTTTTCAGTAATTTAGACGGTTTAAAAAATGGGACATATCTGTCCGGGAGGTTGAACTCCTGACCAGTTTTTGGAGATTTTGAAACTCTCCCCGGTCTTTTTCTCAATTCAAATGTTCCGAATCTTCTCAATTCCACCCTTTTATCCCTGATCAGTAATTCAATAATCAAATCCAGAAATCCATCAATCAATTTTTCTATATCAACTTTTGGGTAGATTGACCCAAATCTTTCTGCCATCTTCTCAATTAAAAATTCCCTTCTCATATTTCCTCCATTTTATGGTTTGCATCCTGCACAGGTTGTCCGAGAACAGGTTGTGCAGGAAGAATTGCTGGAACTTGATTTATCCGACCCCTTGCTTGCAAAGCCAAAGACTGAAAACAACCTTTCCAAATCTTTACTGCTGCATTTGGGACATCTTATTGCGGATAATTCACCCTCTTTAAATATCAGTTCCTCAAACTTATGCCCGCATCTTTTACACGAAAATTCGATTATTGGCATAGCTTGCCAAAATTAATATTTATTAAAGAAGACACTGCAGAATATATTGCCCCTGAATCAATTAAAAATTTAACCGCAACTGTTACATCAGGATTGTTTGGGTTTCCATCTTCAATGACCACGAATGTTAATCCCATATTCTAAATCTGGGTTTTTCTTCTCTTCTTTTTTCGCCTTTCGGTCCAGGAGCGGCGGTCTTTTTCACTTGCCTTTCCTGTTTCTATCAATCTTCTAAATTCAGTTTCAGTTAAGAGTCGTCTCCTTTCCTTCTTCCTTCTTTCCCCGGTTTTTCTTCTTTCCTGCATATTCTGGCTTTTTAGAAAAAGATAGCGGGGGCTGGATTTGAACCAGCGACCTTTGGGTTATGAGCCCAACGAGCTACCGCTGCTCTACCCCGCGAACGAGATAATTATATTTAAAAATATTGTTTTGTCAATCCTCTTGATTATTAACTACTGATGAGTATAATAGATTGAAAGGAGTAAAATGAATGAACAGAAAGGGCAACCGATAAATGTGGAGATAGCCCCGGAACATTCTGAAGGGGTCTATTCAAATTTTGTATTGATTGCACATTCACCCTCGGAGTTTATTCTTGATTTTGCAAGGATGCTTCCGGGCTTACAGAAGGCAAAGGTCTTTTCAAGGATTATTATGACACCCCAGAATGCCTATCTATTGAAGGATGCACTTGAGGAAAATCTAAAAAAATATGAAGAACGATTTGGAAAGATTAAAATTTTTGGTCGGGAAGAGAAGGAAATCGGTTTTAAGTAGGGTTATTGACTTCTTCTCAAGGATTGATATTCCATCCTATCTTGTGGGCGGGATTGTCCGGGACACAATTTTGGGACGCCGGAGTTTTGATATTGATATTACTGTTTCAGGCGATTCAATAAGAATTGCCCAACTTCTGCAAAAAAGATTGAAAGGAAGATTGAAGGTGTATAAAGATTTTAAAACCGCATCTATTGAACTACCCAAAGTGAGAATAGATGTTGCCCGCACAAGAAAGGAATTTTATCCGTCACCAGGTCATCTGCCTTTAGTAAAACCAGGAACGCTTTTTGATGACTTGAAAAGGAGGGATTTTTCAATAAATGCAATTGCATTTGGCATATCAAAGAAAAATTTCGGAGAAATAATAGACCCATTTGGGGGGATAGAGGATATAAAAAAGGGAGTAATTCGTGTGCTTCACAATAAAAGTTTTATTGACGACCCGACCCGAATTTTCCGTGCGCTTCGTTATAAAAACCGATTCAATTTTACACTTGAGCCGAAAACTGAAGATTTAATGAGGGAAGCGATTGATAACGGTATGATTTCACTCCTTTCCGGACAGAGGATATTAAATGAACTTGAACTCATCCTCTCTGAAGATTCGTTTCTGGAGACCGTTAAAGACCTTACCGATTATGAGATATACAAGATTGACCCAGAGGATATGAGACTACTTTCCCGGGCTGGTCCATTGAAGTTTCATTTTTATCTCTCCTGTATTGATTGTAGTAAATTACCTTTGAGTTTAGATGATAAGAAGATAGTCAATGACCTTAAAGAATTAAGGAGAATTGCCCTTTTAATAAAGAATACAAAACGAGACAGTGAAATTTATTTTCTTTTTTTCCCGCTAAATGAAAAGGTTATAGGAATTGCTGCGAAATTGTATCCAGAGTTGAGGCCCAGGGTGAAAAGATACAAATTTCTGAAGAAGGTCAAACCCCTTATCAATGGCAATGACTTAAAAAAGATGGGGATAAAACCCGGACCGGAATTTAAGAAACTATTAAAAAAGGCATTCGTATTACAGATTGACGAGAAGATAAATGCAAAAGAAGAGATAATCAAAAGGTTGAAAGATGGTTAACCAAATCTCTGAAATATTACTCTCTCTGCCACCAATCCTTCTGGCGCTTACTGTCCATGAGTATTTCCATGGGTTAATTGCCTATAAGATGGGTGACCCCACAGCAAAATTTTCTGGACGATTGACCTTGAACCCTTTAAAACATCTTGACCCATTGGGATTTTTTGCATTTTTGCTTTTCAGATTCGGCTGGGCAAAACCGGTGCCGGTTAATCCTTATAACTTCAAAAATTTTAGAAGAGGAATTATATATACTTCCCTGGCCGGACCGTTATCAAATTTTTTGCTGGCAATGATTTTGGGCATTTTTATCAGATTTCTCAGTTATTCTTCCATCCCCAAGATTCTTATTCCCTTCTGGGTGATGCTACAATTTGGCGTTCTATACAATCTCATTCTCTGTGCATTTAATCTTATCCCTATTCCACCCCTGGATGGTTCAAAGATTTTATTTAACATCTTGCCTCACAGATACGAGAACATAAAATTCTATCTTGAGCGGTATGGATTCTTTCTCTTGATTGGTCTCATCTTTATTGACAATCTTGGGCTTCCGCTCTTATGGGGGTGGATTGGACCATTTGTAAGAGTTTTTGGGAATTTTTTCGCCGGGACAGGTTCATTTTAGGAAATTATTTGATTTAAAATAAACCATTGACGGTGCCATTCATTTTGTTATAATTAAAGTAAAGTTTGAAAAAATTTTCGGTCATTTATGCATTGTCTTTTTCGGCAATGAGGGATTATGAAAAGGAGGTTTAATATGTTTATTCAACAGAAAAGGATACTCTTTGGTTTTGTTCTTCTATTGACGGCCTGTTTTGCAATGGGGCATAGACAGGAGTCTACCGAGTCTACCGGTGAAGTCCAGGTGCAGTTGGCGGTTGATGTCAGCAATCAATTCTGCTTCGAACTTTACGAAAAATTAAAGGAAAATGGTGGCAATATCTTCTTCTCACCTTTCAGCATTACAATGGCAATGGCAATGGTATTTGAAGGGGCAAGGGGATGGACTTCTGGTGAGATGCTTGATGTCTTTAAATTCCCGGGTGATGAAAAGACAAGGCTGGAATCGTTTTCTGCAGTTTATCATCTGGTCAATAAAAAGGATGCAAAATATACCCTCCATACCGCAAATGCCCTGTGGATTCAAAAGGATTATAAGATTTTACCTGATTATATTAAGAAAATAAAAGAATACTACTATGGCTCTGTGGAGAATGTTGATTTCATCCACGCCTTAGAACAGGCAAGACAGACGATCAATACCTGGGTTGAAAAGAAGACGAATAACAGGATAAAAAATCTCTTTCCGCCCGGTTCGCTAAATTCAAATTCCAGACTTGTAATAACCAATGCGGTCTATTTTAAGGGAAAGTGGGTCAAACAATTTGATAAGGAACTTACCAGAGACGAAGACTTCTGGATTACTGAAGAGAGGTCAGTGAAGGTTCCGATGATGAGAATGACCGACCCCCAGTCAATGTTCAATTATGGAGAGACCGAATCTTTGCAAATTCTTGAACTTCCTTATGAAGGGGATGCTTTGTCAATGATTATCCTTTTACCCAGGGCAAAAGATTTAAGGTTAATTGAGAATGGTTTGAACGAAGAGAAGTTCAAGGAATATCTCTCATTACTATCACCAAACAGGGTTTCTGTCTTTTTGCCGAGGTTTACATTTGAAAATAGATACGAATTGACGAAAATACTCTGTGAACTCGGGATGCCCAATGCATTTTCACCACATGCAGATTTTTCAGGAATTGATGGGTCAAGGAATCTATTTATCCAGACCGTTGTTCATCAATCCTATGTTGATGTCAATGAAGAGGGAACCGAGGCCGCAGCAGCAACCGGCGTTGCGGTAGGCATTACTGCGGTAAGGCCCAAAATACCTGTATTTCGTGCTGACCATCCCTTCATTTTTGTAATTCAGGAGAAGGGGACAGGTAATATCCTTTTCATGGGCCGGGTTGTTGAGCCAGAATTAAAAAATGGTGATAAAGATAATCAGAGATAAAACCCCTGTTTCGGTTTTAAAAGAAATTGCCCGGGAAACTTTCGGGATTATGGTGAAGGCAGTCGTTGATGTTGAGAAGGGTATTATGGCAGTGGGGGGTGAACTCCATTCTGACGAAGAGGCATTACTGATTGAAATGGGTTCAAAACAGGAGAATCTCTGGGGCATAAATATCTATCCCGAGATGAATGGAGATAAATTTATAGATTTTTATTCCCTGATAAACTTAAGACCCGCCCAGGGGAATCGCTCCTTTGGGGTTGATGACCCTCAAGTGAAGAAGAAGATTGCTGAAATTGTAAATGAATTGATTGAAAGATGACCTATCAACATAAAGAACTTGCCCGGGGTGGATGGTCAAAAATTGCATTCATTGAACAGATGGCACACATTGGGGTGGAGGTAGAAAGGGCGCTTTCGTGGAGAGAGAAAAATAAAGAATACAGTATTAAGGCAATAGAACGGGCAATTGAACTGTTAGACCTGACGGTCGGGGATTCCAAAAATATAAGACGGGTAAGAGAGTTATTGCGTCTGCGTGAGGGGATAGTAGATTACTTCTATTTGGAAAATCAGTTTCGCTCTTCGGATGAATTATGGCACAACTATTTTTATACATTCTTTTATGCGGTAAGGGTAAAAGGGGGTTCTCTCAAGGGGTAGAATGAAGATAACGATTTTAGTTGCCTCAGAGAGAAGAAATGGAAATTGTGACCTTTTAGCAAGATATGCAGGCAAATGTATCAAAGAAAAAGGGAATGATTTTGAACTTATCTATCTTAAGGATTTTAAGATAGCCCAGTGTCAGGGTTGTATGTCTTGCGTATTTAAAAATGTAAAATGTAAGATTGCAGACGACCTTTATAAACTTGCTGATAAGGTGACAAATACCGATGGCCTATTACTTTTTGCGCCAACCTATGTGCTGACGATACCCGGCAAACTGAAATTATTCCTTGACCGATTTCTTGCTCTCTATCCATTGATAAAGGATAAGACGGAAAGACCGGCGATAAGCATTGGTGTCGCCTCACCAATTGACTGGAATCAATTCCAGTTGCCGATGATGAACATCGTTTTGCTTGCCTTAAGGTTTAAGGTCCTTGATAGTTATTTTATCTATGGGGCGGGACAGGGTGAGGTTTTGCTTGAAGATGGGATAAGATTGCTAAAAAATTCCATAGAAAATATTTTTTCATACAAACCCGGGCCCTATGAATCAGTTGTTTCAAACCACTGTCCTGTTGATTATTGTTCCTGTTTCCAGAAGGTCGGCGATGGTCTATTTCGGTGTCCGGTATGTCTGACATTAGTTCGGGAAATGAAGGACGGTTTCTATTTTGATGCCCAGGATTTGAATAGAAATCGCTGGACAAAAGAGAAGATGGACGAACATTTCAAAGATTGGATACTCATCACAAAAGAAAGATTCTTAAGATTGCTCCCTGAAATATATAAGAGAAAGAAGGAATTGGGTTTGTTATAATTGACAATCTTTTTAAAATTTATATAATATCCCTATGACCCTTGCTGAAGCAAAAAAGGAGATAGAAAAATTAAGAAAGGAGATAAATTATCATAATTATCTCTATTATGTCTTAAACCAGCCGGTAATCAGTGATTATGAATATGACCAGTTGTATAAGAAACTTGTAGAACTGGAGAGCGAATTTCCTGAACTCATTACCCCTGACTCTCCAACCCAGAGAATCGGTGGTGCCCCATTAAAAGAATTCAAGACTGTTGAACATAAGATTAAAATGCTGAGCCTTGATAATACATATTCCGAGGAAGAACTGAGAGAATTTGATAAAAGGGTAAAGAAAGGGCTTGGCCGGGGAGTGAAGTATGAGGTGACATTAAAGGTTGACGGTGTTGCAGTTACCCTCCATTATAGAGAAGGGAAATTTATCCTTGGTGCAACAAGGGGCGATGGAATACACGGTGATGACATAACACAGAACATAAAGACAATCAAGTCCGTCCCCTTACAACTTTTAACCGACGACAAGGAATTGATGAACATAGAGGTGCGGGGCGAGGTCTATCTCTCCCATAAGATGTTTGAAAAGATAAATCAGGAGCGTGAGAAGGCGGGTGAGCCAATATTTGCCAATCCCCGTAATGCGGCAGCCGGGACTTTGAAACTCCTTGATTCGCGGGAGGTTGCCCGAAGGGGTCTTGACCTGTTCATCCACACAATTCCCATCCAGCCCGGTCCCCACCACACCTCCCATTATGAGACATTGAAAAAATTGGGTTCTGCCGGTTTTAAGGTGATTCCCCATATTGAACTTTGCAACAATATTGAAGAAGTCATAAAATATATGAAAGAATGGGAGAGCAGAAGGGATACTCTTGAATATGATGTTGATGGACTTGTTATAAAGGTGGATAACTTTGCCGACCGTGAGTTATTGGGTTATACAATAAAGAGCCCACGCTGGGCGATTGCCTATAAATATCCGGCAAGGCAGGCAATTACAAGGTTGAATGATATTCAATTACAGGTGGGAAGGACCGGTCGGGTTACTCCAGTGGCAATTCTGGAGCCGGTTCCACTTTCCGGCACGACAATTTCAAGGGCAACCCTTCATAATGAAGATGAGATAAAAAGAAAGGATATCAGAATTGGCGATTATGTGATTATTGAAAAGGGTGGCGAGGTAATTCCCAAGGTGGTCGGGGTTGTTAAACAGAGAAGGACGGGAAAGGAGAAGGTATTTAAATTCCCCCAGAACTGTCCTGTCTGTGGTGAGCGAATTTATAGACTTGAAGGGGAAGCGGATTGGCGGTGTGTGAATTCATCCTGTCCGGCGCAGATAAAAGGTTCAATACTCCATTTTGCATCAAGGCAGGCAATGGACATTGAAGGCCTTGGGAATGTCCTTGTTGATAAACTCGTTGACCTGGGGCTGGTAAAGAGTTTTGATGATATCTATAGACTTGATGTAAAGACGATTGCGGAACTGGAGAGGATGGGGGAGAAGTCCGCCCAGAATTTGATAGAGGCAATAAGAAAGAGTAAAGAAAGGGATTTTGTAAATGTCCTTTATGCCCTCGGGATTCCTGATGTGGGAATAAATGCATCAAATCTTCTTGTGGATGAGTTTAAAAACATTGACAATTTACTCAATGCCAAGAAGGAAGATTTGATGAAGGTTCAGGGGATTGGCGAGGTTGTTGCCCAGAGCATAATAAACTACTTCAAGAGTCCGAGGAATCGGAAACTGATTGAAAATTTAAGGAAGGCAGGGTTGAAATTTGAAACACAACGGGTGGTTTCTGAAGGACCATTAAAGGGGAAGACATTTGTCTTTACTGGAGAACTTACCTCTATGACCAGGGAGGAGGCACAGGCAACGGTGCGAAAACTTGGTGGCCATCCATCTTCTTCGGTCTCAAAGAAGACCGACTATGTAGTTGTTGGTGCCGAACCCGGTTCAAAATACGAAAAGGCAAAAAAACTGGGCGTAAAGATAATTACCGAAGAGGAATTTTTAAAATTGATAAAAAAAGGAGAATAGATGGCTGAGGTAAAATTTGAGAATTATATTGAAAAGATTGTCCGTGAGGAATTACATAACCTTTATGAGCGTGACCGAACCCTTTGTCGATGTGATAACTGCTATCAGGATATTATGACCCTTACCCTGAATAACCTCCCTGCAATGTATGTAGCAACTGATGTTGGGCATATTATGACGATGTTTAACTTAAGTAAGGACCAACTTCAGGCCCAGGTAATGGTGGAGTTATTGAAGGCAATTGAGAAGGTGAAAAAAAACCCCAGGCACTAAATTTTATTCAATCTTTTCCAAATCCGCAAGACGGGCCGAGACAACTTTACTCTGCCCGGGTTTTTCCATCGTTAGACCGTAAATATAATCTGCGTACTCCATTGTGGTGCGGTTATGAGTTATTATTATAACCTGGGTATGTTGTGATAGGTCTCTCAAGAACTTATTGAAGCGAACAACATTTGCATCATCAAGTGGGGCATCAATTTCATCAAGAATACAGAACGGGGCAGGTTTTACAAGATAGAGTGCTAAAAGAAGACTTACTGCAAGTAATGTTCTTTCTCCCCCGGAAAGTTGATTGATCATCTTTACTCTCTTTCCCTTCATTCTTACAACAATATCAACCTGAGAAATCAGGGGATTTTCCGGGTCAGAAAGAATGAGGTCTGCCTCTCCACCTTCAAAGAAGTTTGAAAAGACAGAATTGAACTTTTCTTTAATTTCATTGAAGGTGAGAATAAATCTCTCTTTTGCTCTGGTGTCCAGTTCTTCAATTGATTTCAGGAGATTCTGTTTCGCCGCGATTATGTCATTACGCTGGGCAAGGAATTCATCAAGTCTTTTCTTTTCCTGTTCATAAACTTCAAAACTTAGTGGATTTATTACCCCGAGTTTTGCCATTCTATCTTTGATTTCATTCAGTTTTGATTCTGCATCAGGTATCTCTTCAGGGATATATAGAGAGAGTTCAGTTTGAAATTCCTCCCGTGCCTTCTTTTGTAGTTCTTCCCGGTCGCGATTAGATTGAAATAATTCATAATTGATTTGCATAATTTCATTCTGAATATCCTCCTGTATTTTTCGTTTCTGGGTGAGTTCTTCATAAATTATATCAAGGTTTTTATTCAATTCTTCAATTTCTTTTTCAGGTATCTGGGACTCAAGGGTGATACGATATTGCTTTTTTTCCGTAATTTTATTTTTCAGTGATTCAATGGTCTGCTGCAGTTCTGTAAGTCTTTCAGTAGCGAGGGGAGACGCTTCTTTAATAATTTCACGATTGAGGTCTTCCATTTCACTTTCGGTCTTCTTAAGTAATTCTTCTATTGATGTTTTTCGCTCCTTTAATATTCCATTCTTTAAGACTATTTCATTGAGTTCAGTATTACATCTATTTATCTTCTCATCAATCTCCTGAATTTGTATTTTAAGATTTTCTTTTTCTTCTTCAATCAGTCTTATCGCCTCTTCAGTTTCTTTCAATCTATTTTGATGGGAGTGTATATCTCTTTCAATATTCCTGATTTCCTCATCAATCTTTTTTGCTTCATTATTCAGTTCCTCTTCTTCTGAAAGATTTTCATTGATTCTTTTTTCCAATTCGTTGAGGTGTAAATTCAGTTCGCTCTTTTTCACATTGATGGGGAAGAGTTTATCGCGATATTCTTCAATCATTGTTTCTGTCTTTTCAATTTCGCCGAGCAGTCGTCTTTTTTCGTCATTCATAAAGATGATTTCATTCTGGAGCAATTCAAGTTTCTTTTTCCCTTCATTGAGTTTCTGATTTATCTTAAAATAGCCAAACTCTCCTTTCTGAACCAGAATATTTCCATTATGGAAAAGGATGCCATCATTTAAGGCAAATCCAAAATTGGAATAATTTTCGGAAAGAAGATATGCCTGATGAATATCATCAACAATGAAATAATTACTTAAATAACGGTTAATAAATAATTTCTCACCTTTGATTTTTACACACTGGTTCAAACTTTTTAACCCTTTTAATTCCTCGGGTAAATTTGAATTAGAGGAAACCCGGTTTATCGCAAAGCCAATTTTTGCTTCAGGAAGATTGGTCAGGTCAGTAATGTTGACCTCTTCAAGAACATAATAGTTCAAGATCTCGCCAAGACAGATATCAACCACTGGTTCATAGCCAGGCAGAACTTCAAGGTATTCACGGAAGAGGCCGGTTATTTTATTGCCCAATTTTTCTTTGATCTCTTTTATTCCCTCTGGTTCGCCAATTCGCTGGGTGAGTATATCAACCATTATCCGGATGGTATTCAATTCTTCCTGTTTTAAGCGGAGATTATCTTCCACTTCCAGGAGTTCTTTTTCTGTATTTTTCAATTCTTCCTGTTTTTTTAATAATTCGCCACTTAATTGGTTCTGCTCGCCGATTATGCCTTCAATTTCTTCTTCAATTTTTCTTTTTTCAATTGAGTATGATTCACGATTTTTCAATAAGGTTTCCCCTTCCAATTTTATTCTATTGAGAATTTCCTCTCTATTCATTCTATTTATTTCATATTTTGCGATTTCATTTTTTAAAGTTTGAATATCCCTTAGTTTGTCATTTATAACCTTTTCCCTTTCTTTTATTGCTCTTGTAATTTCGGCAAATTCAAGAGAATATTTTTCAAGTTCTGCCTTTTTATTTGCCATTTCGGCTTCAGAATCCTTCAATTCATCCTCGGTATTCTTTAAACTTGATTTTAATTCCTCAATTTTAATTTTAAATGATTCAAGCGTCTGCTGTTTTTCCTGAACCGATATGGCGTGTCGCTCCTTTTCAATTGTGAGGGCGCGGACTTCTGACTCCTTGGAATTCAATTCATTTTGCAGATTTTCAATCTCATAGTTGATATTGCTTATCTGGGAGAGTGTCTCTTTTTTTATTGATTCAGTCTGGGAAATTCTATTTTTTAAATCAAGCCTTTTATCTTCAAGATCTTTGATTTCTATGAGAATTGTTTGTTTCTTGGTTTGTAATTCATCAATTTTGTTTTGAAGTTCCTTAATTGCCTCCGCGGTCTTATTGTCTTTTGTCTTTAGCAAATAGAGAGAAACTATTTTATATTCTTCATTCAAATCCTTGTAGAGTTGTGCCTGCCTGGCCTGTCTCTTTAATACCCTGAGGCTTCTTTCCAACTCCAAAATTACATCCTCTAAGCGCAGGAGGTCCTGTTCGGTTTGCTGCAGTCGCCTGAGGGTTTGTTCTCTCCTTTCCTGGTATTTTAAAACACCGGCGACATCATCAAACATCTCTTTTGTTTCACCGGCGATAATCTTTTCAACTTCAGCGAGTTCCAAAAAGGAGTAGGTGAGGGTTCCAGAATTTAAAAAGAGTGCCTGGATGTCCTGGAGCCGGCAGCGCACCCGGTTTAAATAGAATTCGCTTTCGCCATCCCGATAAAATCTGCGCCGAATTTCAAATTCACTTCCAAATTGAGGGAAGAAGTCTTCGTTTTCTATGGTAACACTTACCTCAGTGAAATTCAGATTTTCACCTTCCGGTGAGATATGAATGAGGTCTTCATTTTTTTCGCAGCGTAGAGCCTTCATGCTCTGTTCACCAAAGACCCACCTCAATGCATCAAAAATATTTGACTTCCCGCTTCCGTTTGGTCCAACAAATGCGGTAATGCCCCGATTGAGTAAAAGTTTCGTTTCTCCGTAAAATGACTTGAACCCATAAAGTTTTATTTCTTTAATTTTCATCGGGAGAAGTTTTTATCCTTCTTCTTTGAGATAAATTTCCCTTTCCAAGAGGGGATGGTAATCACTCCACTCTTTGTCTTCACCCCTTTTTTGTTTACTGGCTTCCCGCATCATTTCCATTTTGGAGTCCAGATTGTCAATGAAATGCAAAACCAAAGCCTCGGGAAAGCAGGGGACAATTGGTGAACCCCACTCAAGTTCGCCATGGTGGGATAGAATCATATGAAGAATTTTTAATTTCAAATCTTCGGGGAAACCCGAGATACGATCAATCTTCTGACTCACCATTTGATATCCGATAATGATATGTCCAAGCATCTTCCCGATTGTTGAATATTCAATTTTTTTATGATAATTGTATTCATAAATTTTACCGATATCGTGGAGGAAACCAGCGGTGAGCAAAAGGTCAAAGTTGAGGAAGTTATATGAATTTTGGATGCCGTTTATTAATCTTAAAATGTTTCGCGTGTGTAAGGCGAGTCCCCCTATATAGGCATGATGGGCTTTTTTTGCTGCAGGTGCCCTGCAGAATTTTTCAAGAAATGTAGTATCAAGGAAAAAGAGTTCAACAAGATTTTTTAAGTATGAATTTTTTATTCTCTTTCGGTATGTTTCTATTTCTTCCATTACGCTTCCAATATCTTCTTCAGCCCGGGGCAGAAAATCATCGGGGTCAATTTCGTCTTCGGCAACTTTCCTTATTGAGCTGACGACAATCTGGAGTCGGCCATTATATTCGCTGACACTACCCACAATAAAGACGAAATCACCTATTGATAATTCTTTTAAATCTTCACTCGCATCATCCCAGGCAATACCTTCAATCGCTCCGGTTCGGTCAGCAAATTCAGTCTGGGTATAGAAACCACCATCCTTTTTTTCTTTCAAATTCTTACGGGTAAGGAGGAACTTCTCCTTTACGGTCTGTCCAATCTTTAACTCATTTACATACTGACTCTTCATAATAAAAGTCTATCTGGCTGGGCTTGCAATTACCCGGTTGCCTCCAGATGAAGTATCTTTTTCTTTATCAGGTCAAGTTTCTCGCGGAGGGTTGCCTCTTCCTTCTTTTCGGCCTCAAGCGCAGTCATTATTTCTTCGCGCTTCTGGGTGAGGAGGGTTATTTCTTTATTTAATCTATTTTCTTCTTCCTTTAAGACTTCCAATTTCTTTAATAATTCCACTTCGGTTTCCTTTAATTTCTCCACCGACTGAACGACCGGACTGGACTCAAACTCCCTTTTCTTTGCCGCATATTGCTCTTCAATGGTTTTTAAATTTGTCTGCGCCTCGGTGATTTTTTTATTTAACTCATCAAGTGTCTTCTGGGCAGTAATCTGTTCATTCTTCAGGGCATCAATTTTGGGTAGAAAAACTTCTTCCTGACGGCGGTTAATCTCTTCAACAAGTTTTGCCTCCAGCCCTCTGCTCATTAAAAGCATTATGACAATTGTGACGATTGCAACAACGATACCAAGGATGAGAATTATTGGATTTGATTCAGAACTCACCTTTATTTCAGGGACCCTTGGTCGGGCTTGAAAATATAAAGCACCGATTATCTTTGACCCGATAGTGATGCCGAATGTGCCCTCATAGATACCGGATTTTTCTCTGATTTTTTCTTTGCCCAGCACAATATTTGAGTTATTACCAATGGCATTCGGGTCCGAGGATGCAATTATCTTATTCTCTGCATTAAGGAAGTGGATCAGAGTAATTTCCGGTTCATCCTGACGGAGGGTTGTGATAATTTCAGAAAGTTTTAAATCGTCATTCTCAACAACCGCATCCACAACAAATGTGGCATGGGAGATTGAATTGCCGAGACTGAGAAATCGCTTATTTATCAGGTCATTTATTGATTGTTTATCAATCGCAGATTTCTGTCCAAGGATCTTTGGACTGAGGTAAAAGAAGACAGAAAGAAAAATGATTAAGATTGCAGGAATTAAACCAAAGGAGATTTTTGACATTTATCCTCCTAATTTGATGGTAATTTTGTGCCCCTGACCAAGAGTGAAATAAGGGGCATAGACATAATTTATTGCAATTGGTGATTTTTTTATGGCAAAACCGATATTCAGACCTGCGAGAAAATCCAGACCACTCTGCATCTTTATCTGGGATAAAAGACTGGTGTAGGAGGCGATTACACAAAAGATTGGATTTATATCATACCTTCCACCAAGGCGGATACCGAAATTGGTCAGTGATTGTTTAACAAGGTCAATTCCGAACCAGCCGTTATTGAATTGCTTTGCAATTGCGAGGTCAATTTCGTAAGGGAATATCTCCTTTTCTTCAATAAAGGGTTTCAATGCTGTTCCGATGTTTTTTATTGTAAAACCGGTCTGGATTTTTTCTACTGGAAAAATATATAATCCACCAATATCACAGCCAAGCCCAAAAGAGGAAAGGGAATCAATATTTTCATAGACCAGTTTCAAAGATGCACCTATGATGAAGTTTTTTAGAAAGAATCCCTGACCGATATTCAAGTCAATAAAATTCGTGCCAAAATATCCGTATTCATTGCCCATCGCATCGGTCTTTTTTATTCTTCCGCTATAAAAATATTTTATACCCAGTCCAAGTTGCTTTTTCTCCAGCCCGAGATAGCCGAAGTGGGTATTACAGATATAATTCAAGTAGGAGATTGAATAATGGTTTATTTCATTTAGTGCAAGTCCAGCCGGATTATAATTGAGGCTGTAGCCATCTCCAGACAGGGCATATCCCATACTACCCCTACCTGCGATGGGGTCAACAGAAAGATACTCAAACCCGGTTGTCCAGATTAAAAAGAGAAGTATCATAAAACCTCCCAATCCTCTAATTATAATAAATTTTTTTAAGATGTCAACTATGAATTAAAAGATGGGAACTTAAGTTGAACATACTTCAGGGGAATTCTTCCCCTGAAACCCCGCCCCTCACCTTTATCCTCTCCCCGTTAAAACGGGGCGAGGGAAGGAGTGAGTGACACTCTGTTTTTTTCTTTTCGTCATTGCGAGCGTAAGCGAAGCAATCTCATTTGTTATCGGTCATTTCAGGGATTACTTCGTCGTTTGGTTTTTCACAAGAACAGATGGGATTGCTTCGCCCGCCTTCGGCGGGCTCGCAATGACAGAAGGAGTAAGGCGGGCTCAATGACAGAAGGAGTAAGGCGGGCTCAATGACAGAAGGGGCAAGGCGGGCTCGCAATGACTTTAGTATGAATAATCCGGGTTGTATTCGTGCGATTGCCGAGCGGCTTTGGGAGGAGTTAAGGACCGATTTCTTTGCACCTGGTGAAATTGAGAAACTTTTAGCTGCTCGCATTCAGATTCGTCTTGATTCTGCTTGAAGAAAATCGCTTGTCTTTTTAACAACTTCATTATAAAATTTTATTATCAGGAGCCGCATCTTTCCAAAAAAGAATTTGAAATTCGTTCTTCAAAACTGGGCTTAAACTTAAATTCTTGACAATCGGCATCAATTTAGATATAATGATTCTGAAATGGTAAAACCATTTCAAGGAGGAACTATTGAATGAACAGTCATTCTGATGAAACACTCAAAAAATTGCTGGAGAAGTCTTATGTGACTTATAAAGAGGGTGAAATAATAAAGGCAACAATTGTGAAAAAAACGAAGAACGGAGTGCTTCTTTCTCTGGGTTTAAAGGCTGAGGGATTTCTGCCTTACGAGGAGTTTTCTTCCCCGGAAGAGGCGGTTGAAGGGAAAGAGATATATGTCTTTCTTGAGGCATTTGAGGACCGGGAAGGATTTCCGGTCATTTCCAAAAAGAAGGCAGATTTTCAACTCGCCTGGGATAAGATTAAACGTCTCTATGAAAATGGTGAAATTGAACAGGCTACAATAAGAAAACGAATAAAAGGAGGGTTTGCTGTAGACCTTTTGGGAGTTGAGGCATTTCTTCCCAGTTCCCAGATTGAATTCAGACCTCAGGTGAACCCAGACTCAGTCATCGGTCAAACTTTTGGGGTTAAGATTGTGAAGATAAATATTGCCCGGAAGAATATTGTGGTCTCAAGAAAACTTGCGGTTGAAGCGGAACAGGAAGAGAACAGGAAGAGAATTTTTAGCAGAATAAAGGTAGGCGATGTAATTGATGGAACTGTCCGTAATCTAACTGAGTATGGTGCTTTTGTTGATATCGGTGGAATTGATGCCCTCCTCCATATCAGCGATATGGCCTGGACAAAACTCACCCACCCGGGAGAAGTGGTAAAGATAAACGATAATATCAGGGTAAAGGTTCTTTCAATGGATAAGGCAACCGGAAGAATTGCGGTGGGGTTAAAACAATTGCAACCCCATCCCTGGGAGACAATTGAAAAGAAATATCCATCCGGGACAAAGGTTAAGGGAAAAGTCATCAAACTTCTTGAAAATGGAGCAGTCATTGAACTGGAAAAGGATGTGGAGGGTTTTGTCCATATTTCAGAGATGTCCTGGTCAAAGGATATAAAAGAACCAAAAGAGGTTGTGAATATTGGGGATATTGTTGATTGTGTAGTCCTTTCTGTAGACCGTGATGAACGAAAGATTTATTTAGGTATGAAACAAACCCAGCCCGACCCCTGGTCGGTTGTTGACGAAAATTACCAGATCGGACAAAAAGTAACCGTTAAAGTCACCAATCTTAAGGAATTTGGTGCGTTTGTTCGTCTCCCTGATGGAATTGATGGACTGATTCATATAAATGACTTCTTCTGGGATAAAAAGGTAAAGCGGGCATCTGATTATCTTAAAAAGGGTCAGAAGATTGAAGCAGTAATTCGTTCAATTGATAGAAAGAATCGCAAGATTTCCTTGAGTATTAAACATCTCCAGGAAGACCCGTTCGTAAAACTTATGGAGAAGTATCCTGAAAACTCAAAGATTACTGGTAAAGTAAGCGATATCATTCCCAAAGGGTTAAGAGTCTCGCTGGAAGGCGGGCTTGAAGAGTTTATTTCTCTAAAATACCTGGAACGTCGGGGTAAGAAGTTGAAGGATTTATATAAGATAGGTGAAGAGATTGAACTCACAATAAAAAAGTATAATACAAAATTGAGACGCATCATCCTTACCGAGAAGGAAATTGCCAAACCCCTTCCCAAGAAAAAAGAGGAATTGAAACCATCTCCGGATAAATTCCCCTTGGGTGAAATTATCGGTGCCCAGAAACAGGAACTTGATGATTCAAAAAAAGAGGAGGTAAAATGAACAAACACATCAAAACCATAACTCTTTCTTTTCTACTGTTTGGTTTCCTTTTCATCACCCACTGTGGAAAAGAAGATGTGGGAACGGTGGTAGGTTATGTCTATACCGCCAATGGTTCAATGCCTTTGGCTGGAGTGCTGGTCTATGTGAAAGACCAGACATCCTTATCTGCCAATTCTAATGCCGAAGGCTATTTTGAACTAAAAGATGTTCCCACTGGCAACCAGATAATCGTTCTTGAATCGGGTTCATTCAAGAATGAAGTAGAGGTTGATGTGCAGGGTGGCGAAAATGAAATATCCACACAGAGTTCGCCAATCAAACTCGGCAGTGGCGAAGGTGCGGTAAAGATAAAAATGGCAGTGGTCTATGGGAGTTACGATTCTATTGAAGAAATACTTGCGAATCTCGGCTTTCCTGAAATATCCAGCCCGGATGTAGATAGCACCGGATATGTCTTCTATAATGAGCCTGCGGATTTGTTCACCGATATGAGCCTTTTAAATAAATTCTCAATCGTTTTCGTCAACTGTGGTGCTGATGAATCTCTTGATTCAACGATGATCAACAATATTAAGCAGTACATACAGGGTGGAAAGAGTATGTATGCCTCAGACTGGGCTTACTGCTATGTAGAAAAACCGTTTCCGGATTATATTGATTTCTATGGCAATGACACCGTAGATGGAGATGCAAAGAAGGGAAATTCGGAAGTGGTGACCGCGACGGTCCTTGCTGACGACCTGACTCAACAACTTGGTAAGAATAGTATGGAAATAGACTTCAATCTCGGGGCCTGGGTCATAATGGATGGAGTTAGCAATAACACTGAAGTAATGATAAGGGCCACGGTTCACGATTACAATAATCAGGAACTTCCCAATCGTCCAATAATGGCGAGATTCAACTACGGCAATGGCAGGGTTCTTTATACATCATTCCATAATGAGGCACAGAATACCGCTGATATGGATAAGATACTGGTTCGTATCATCTACGAACTGTAAATGAGATAAATAAAAAGGGGGGATATCCCCCCCTTTTTTATTTTAAAGATGGAAGATATAAACGAACCCGAATTAAACCCTAAAAACAGGTTTATCGTTCTACTCTTTCTATTATTCACCCTTTACAAAGGAAAGAATATTGCTATAATATGGTTAAGATAAAAAGTTTTTAAGGAGCCAAAGATGGCAATTCTTTATAATCTCGGATGTAAATTGAATCAATATGAAGGAAATTGCCTGCTTGAGAAGTTTTCTAAATTTGATAATGTAGTAATTGTGAATACCTGTTGTGTCACAAGAGAGGCGGAAGTAAAATCTCAGAAGAAACTGCGCAATGCAATTAGAAACTTTCCGGGGTATAAAGTAGTTGCCACTGGTTGTGCCTGCACCTTGAATCGGGAAGAATTCAAGTTTGCGGATGAAATTATTGACCTTAAAGAGAGAAATGAACTCATAAGAGATATTTTTCCCGAGCCCAAAAGGGCACGGTATTTCTTAAAGATTGAGGATGGCTGTAATCAATCCTGCACATTCTGTGTGGTATCAAAATTGAGAACAAAAGTTGAGAGCAAACCAGGATTTATTATACAAAAGGAAATTGAATGGGCGAAATCGCTGGGATTTAAGGAAATTGTCCTTGCGGGGGCAAATATTGGTCTATATGGGTGTGATATCGGTTCCTCTTTAAGTGCACTCCTGAAATCTCTTACGCAAATAACGAATTTACCACGAATCCGCCTCTCCTCAATTGAACCCCAATTTATAACCCCGGAGATTATCTCCGTTTTAAAAAATCTTCCATTCTGCCCCCATTTTCACATTCCAGTGCAAAGTGCTGATGACCGAATCCTCTCCCTTATGGGCAGAAGATATAATTCAGAAAAACTCAAAAAGATTATTGAATTGATTATCCGCAATTATAGTGATGCGGGATTAAGTGGCGATATAATTGTTGGATTTCCTGGTGAAAGTGAAGAAGAGTTTTATAATACATATAATTTTATTCGGGAAAATCCATTTATGCATCTTCATATCTTTCCATATTCACCGAGGCCAAATACTGAAGCATTCAGTTTTGGTGATACAATTTCTTCGTCAATAAAGAAGAGACGATTATGGCTTTTGAAGGAATTAATTCAAAAGAAGAATTACGAGTTTCGCTTGAAGATGCAGAATAGAATATTTGATGTGGTGGTTGAGAGAAAAAACGGAATGGCTGTCGGTCTGGCACGAAATTACATCCGGATAATGCTCAACGGAAATTTTCGGGAAAGGGATTTAGTTCTAACCAGAGTTGAAAGGGTAACGATAGAAGGAACCTACGGCACGGTCATTGCCTGATATGAAAAAATTCTTCCTCAAGACATTTGGTTGTCAGATGAATAAGAATGACTCGGATTTAATATATCAACTACTCATTAATGAAAATTATCTCCCCGCTTTAAATCCTTTAGAGGCGGATGTAATCCTTATAAACACCTGTTCGGTGCGTGAGCATGCGGAAAAAAGGGCGCTTGGTTATATCTCTGCTTTCCGGCAATGGCACAAATCAGATGGTCGAATTTTAGGGATAGTTGGCTGTATGGCAAGGAGACTGGGAAACAGCATCTTTGTGAAATTTCCATTTGTTGACCTCGTTTTGGGTCCTGATTCCTATTTAAATATTCCTGATTATCTCAAACTCCTTGAGCAGGAAAGGACAAAAATCCTTGATATTGAAGTAGGCGAGAGATGCTATAAAGATATCGGACGCAAATCAAAAAGGGTTGCGGAATTTGTATCAATCACCAGGGGTTGTAATAACTTTTGCTCATATTGTGTTGTGCCCTATGTCCGGGGGCGACTGCGGTCAAGACCCGCGGATGATATAATAAGTGAAGTAAAAAATCTGACTCAATGCGGGGTGAAGGACATTACCTTACTCGGTCAGAATGTGAATGAGTATTATTATGATGGGATAGATTTTCCAGAACTGCTCAGAAAGGTCGCCCAGGAAACCGGTATCTTCAGATTAAGATTCCTCACATCCCATCCCAAGGATTTCAGTGCGAGGATTATTGAGGTTATAAAGGAAAATCAGAATGTATGTGAGTGGTTCCATTTACCCCTGCAGTCAGGGAATAATAGAATTCTGAAGTTGATGAATCGGAAATATACTGGAGAGGACTATCGGAACTTGATTGAAAAAATAAGAAAAAATATTCCCGAGGCAACAATCACAACCGATATAATTGTTGGTTTCCCAACGGAAACCGAAAGTGAATTCCGGGACACCTTGCATTTGGTTGAAGAGATCGAATTTGACGACGCCTATATGTATCGCTATTCACCCCGTCCCAATGTCCTGGCGAGTATGTATCCTGCTTTGCCCGAAGAATGTATAATAGAACGATTGAAGATATTGATTGAATTGCAGAATAAAATAATTAAAAAAAAGACACTAAAGATGGTCGGTAAGAAATACGAGGTTCTTTTTGAGGAAAGGGCGAAAAATGGCACACGGGGAAAGACAAGGGGGAATAAGGATGTGGTAGTGGAAAAGATTCTAAACCCGGGTTCTGTTTCCTGGATTAGAATCATCAGGGTAAAAGGACGGACCCCCCTTGGTGAGATTGTGGAGGATGATAAGTCTGGTTAGGGCACAAAAAGGAAGACAAGGGAGGGGGGAGATTCGTGAAACGTGTAACGGGAAACGGAAAAATAAAAAGGCTCAAAAGGGCTAAAGAAGGCTAAAGGGCGACAAGAAGGGGTGAAGAGGGCACAAGAGAGGGTAAATAAGGGTAAAGAGGGGAAAATCGGGAAACGTTTACCGTTAACCGTGCACCGAAAGGAAGTGCCAAGGTAAAGGAAACCCTTAATCACCCCTTATCACCCTTGATAACCCTTTTTGAATTTTTAGATGTTGGAAGTTAGTTGAAGAAGTGGGTATGGAAGTTGGAAGTTTGAAAAATGTTTGTCAATCGCTGTGGCGGTAAAGATTAACTTCTTATTTCTAAATTCCATACTCACTTCTTCACCAAATTACTAATTTCAGGATTTTTCTTGCTACTCTCTACTCGCTACTAAAGTTTGATCATTGAGCGGGAGGGACTTCCCAGTCCCGATAAAAATAGAATCGGGTTAGAAACCCTCGGAATTTGTAATGCAGGATAAAAATAAAAACAGGAGGCTTTATGGCTGATGATTTACAGGAAGAAATAAAAAAAATTGCCGAGAAGATTCCCGGCTGTAGATATGTAAGTCTGGTTGGCTATGATGGAATAGTTGTGGCCCAGGCAATAATTGATGCGGATTTTGATACAAATCTCTTTGATGCCGAAATATCTTCTTTGACATTGACCTCAAGGGAGATAAAAGAGACTCTGAATTTAGGTGCGGAGAATGAATTGATCTGGCTTACCCAGTCTGCATTCTTTATCATCCATCCGGTGGGCAATGATTACTTTTTGTATGCCTGCCTCAAATCAACTGGTTCAAATCCAGGTGTAGCACGGATTGAACTGAACAAGGCAAAGGCCACTTTGCGAAAGATAATCTATCCAGAGGGTTAAATAAATATCGCAGAGGCGAGAAATTAAGAAACTTGCAATAAAGGTTCTTTTAGTCATTGCCTCCGGGATAATCTTTCAGACTCTATTTAATCTCTCCTTACTACAGAATTTATTATTGCTTTTTGCTTCAATCTTTTTTGTTTTCCTGAATAAGGAATTTCTATTCGCCGTCATCTTCTTCCTTTCTGCGATAAGGACAGCACTGAGCCCATCAATAGAGAAAATCCCGGAAATGAAGGAGTTCTATTACCAGGGAATTGTGATTGGTGAAGACCATAAGGAAAGGGGTATGAAGTTGTCTATTGAAGTAGAAAAGGTAATTACCAAAAGCGACACTATTTACTTAAATCTTCCGGTTGAACACTACACATATAAAAAAGGTGTATATTTAGGGAAAAAAGTTCTTATTAAGGGACATCTTCTCCCCAGTGATAAACCATACCGAAAAAATATTCTTTCCGGAACTATTGTCCAGCAAAATCTAAAACCCAATTTTACGCATCAGACATTTTACACAATTGCCAGTTATATTGATAATTTTTTGAAAGAGAACCTTTCACCCGAACATTACAGCATCGCAAGCGGTCTTTTATTGGGTGGGTCAGGCAGGACCGGTAAAGAACTCCAGGAGGTCTTCACCCGTGCCGGGGTGCTTCATATTCTCTCCGTCTCAGGCCTTCATGTGGGATTTGTAATAAGTTTCCTTGGTTTTATATTCATCTTTTTACCGATACCAAGACCACTAAAATTTGCCCTAACGATGTTATTTCTATTCGTCTATGCAGGTGTCACAGGTTTCCGCCCCAGTGTCATAAGGGCAAGTCTTATGGCGTTTCTCTTCGGTGGGGCATTTGTATTACAAAGAAATATTGAGCCGATTCATATTTTGAATATAACTGCCCTGATTCTTTTAATCCTGCAACCCCTTATGCTATTTGATGCCAGCACCCAATTATCATTTGCCTCAGTCTATGGAATTCTCTATCTCTTTCCTAAGATAGATAGGTTATTATTAAAAAAGGTAAGTATCAAGACAATAAAACCCATTCTTGTTGCAATGGCAATCTCCTTCTCCGCACAGATTTTTGTCTCTCCGGTAATCATCTATTATTTCAATCGACTGCAAACCCTTTCCATCTTTTCTAATATTTTAATCGTTCCCCTTTCTTCGGTTATCATTTATCTTCTCTTTTCTGTTCTCCTAATGTCACTCCTTTTCCTGCAGTTTGCAAAGATAGTAATACCAGTTATTTCAGTAACTCTTGAGGGACTCATTTCAGTCTCAAAATTTTTTGCTCAAGTTTCTTTTGCCTCAATCCATATCTCGGTATCGCCAGTTTTTCTTTTCCTCTTTTATCTTTTATTTGTGAAGTCTTTAAGAAGATTTGCGGTCTATCTCATCATCGTCTTTTCTCTCATTTTTTCCTTAAGTTCTTTAACTTTCTGTGCTACAATTAAAATGACCGATGAATGGATTTGTATCACACTGCCGGATAAAAATAAAATCCTTATCACTTCAGAGGAAAAACCGAGTCCAATTTTGTTAAACGAAATTGAAGAGGTGGATTATCTCATTGCCCCCAAAAAATTTTTGCCCTGCAAAAGGGAATTTATTGAATATCCCGATTTTCCCAAATATAAAAAGATTGGTCTTGGTGAACTGAAGATTGAGATTGGTGAAGAAATAAATATTGAATATGGAAGGCAGCGGATAGGAACTGCTGATTATCAATTGAAAGAAGGAAAGATTCTCGCAATTATTACTGATGGCCGGGGAATGACAAGTTTTATGGAAGATGTTCGAGGTTCATTCTTTGACCGCCTGATTGATGATTTTAAATTTACATTTGCAAAATTTATGATAAAAATGAACAGAGAGGAGAGAAAATGAAGAACAAAAAATTGGGCAACGATAATTTCCTGCCGTATATAAAACCAGAAGAAAAAGTTGGCGAATTTACCGTCCGTGCCGTGGTGCTCGGCTCGGTTTTGGCAATCGTCTTTGGTCTGGCAAATGCCTATCTGGGTCTGAAGGTAGGTATGACGGTCTCGGCATCAATTCCTGCGGCCGTGATTTCAATGGCAATTCTGAAAGGGGCATTAAAAAGGGGAACAATCCTTGAGAATAATATCGCCCAGACCATTGGCTCATCTGGTGAATCTCTCGCCGCCGGTGTGATATTCACAATTCCCGCATTCTTTATGTGGAATTATTTCCCGGATTCCTGGACCATAATCCTGATTTCAATCCTTGGTGGATTTTTAGGAATTCTCTTTATGATTCCGCTACGCAGATACCTGATTGTCCAGGAGCACAGAAACCTTCCCTATCCTGAAGGAACCGCCTGTGCCGAGATTCTGAAGGCAGGTGATAAAGGTGGAGCAAAGGCAGGGATTGTATTTACAGGCGTTGGTATTGGGGCAATATACAAATTTCTGATGAGCGGTTTGAAATTATGGAAAGAGACTGCATCCTGGCTTGTCACCGGGATAAAGGGAATGGAACTCGGTATTGATTTAACACCAGCCCTGCTCGGCGTTGGTTTTATCATCGGCCCCCAGATTGCTTCATATATGCTTTCCGGTGCAATTCTGGGTTATCTTGTATTAAGTCCTCTGATTGCCTTTATTGGTTCAGGTCTGACCACACCAATACCACCCGCAGATAAAATAGTCTCAATGCTCTCTCCGGGTGAGATAAGGAGTTTTTACATAAGATATATTGGTGCCGGTGCGGTCGCGGTCGGTGGATTGATAAGTTTATTAAGGGCAAGCCCGATTGTCTTTCGCTGTTTTAAACTCGGATTTCAGGAAATGTTTAAGGGATTTAAATTCTTACCGGATAAGAGCGTTTCAAGAACCGATGCGGACATTCCAATGAGTCTCGTAATTGCCGGTGCGATTTTCATCGCAATCCTGATGCTTCTTATTCCCCAGACCCACATCGGTCTTATCGGAATGTTTGTGGTTGTCCTGTTCAGTTTCTTCTTTGTGACGGTCGCCTCAAGGATTGTAGGGATTGTCGGAAGTTCTTCAAGTCCGGTCTCAGGCATGACCATTGCCACCCTTCTTATAACCTGCTTAGTCTTTATTGCCTTAAACTGGCGCGGTGTGCCCGGAATGATTGGCGCAATGTCTATCGGCAGTGTAGTATGTATTGCAATCTGTATGGCTGGTGATGCATCCCAGGATTTAAAAACTGGATTCCTGGTTGGTGCTACACCATATTATCAACAGATTGCCGAATTCGTTGGGGTTATCATTCCCGCCCTGTTTATGGGTGGTGTTCTTATGCTTCTTCATAAGACAATGGTCATCGGTTCTGATAAACTTCCTGCACCCCAGGCAACTCTTATGTCATTTGTAGTAAAGGGTGTGCTTACTGGAACATTACCCTGGACCTTTGTCGGTCTTGGTGCAATTCTGGCCATCGGGGTGGAATTGCTCGGTATATCAGCACTTCCCTTTGCCATCGGTCTGTATCTACCGCTTTCCCTTTCCCTACCCATGATGGTTGGAGCAATAGTCTATGAAATTGTCAAAAGGACTGCAGCCGGTGACTCATTGAAGGTGCGTGAGGAGAGAGGAATTCTTTTTTCATCCGGGCTTGTTGCCGGTGATGCCCTGATTGGAGTGCTGATTGCATTTTTAATTGGAATTCCAGCCTTGAATAGAATTTATGAAAGTTTACCGGTTTGTATCGGGCTCGGTAATTTCGCAAATCTCGGTTCTTTGATTATATTTTTAACAATCGCCCTTGTTTTGTGGCTCAAGACCAAGCCAACTTCCACTCCGTAAGTGTGGATGGCAAACAACTTGACAAAGTTTTAAAAAAATTTATAATCACTATGGAGGATGTTATGGTGAGGATAAAATTTCTTCTTCTAATCTTTCTTTTGTTGAAACCCATCTGGGCAATCTGGGATGTAAGAGAGAATACAATTGGGCAGTGGCAGGTTTGTATATCAAACTTTGGGAAATTTGGGCAAACAATTAATGGTGATGCCGGTGCCTGGTGGCCCAGGGGTTCAGGACATAATTATATTTATGGTGCGGGTATATGGATTGGTGCGATTCTACCTAATGGTGATACGGTTGTTAGTGTGGGCTATGACCCTAATACGGGACGTTCTGAATATATTCCAGGCACGCCGTATTCAAATATGAATGACCCCCAGTGGCGTGTCTATTTTTCTACTGATGCAAATTATCCTTTTCCTCCAATCTCTGTAGAAGATGGTTATGCAATCTATAATGACTTTGACACCAATTACCATATGTTAGATTCTTTTCATATCCCTGAACCGATAGGAGTTGCAGTTAGTTTAAAAACCTATGTTTTTCCCAAGGATTGGGCAGACGATGTGCTCTTTTTGAAATATACCATTAAAAATGATACGAATAATACAATAAACAATCTTTATGCCGGATTCTGTATGGACTATGATATTGGCAATGAGGCAGGTCCGAATGCAAATGACCGTGGTGGTATTGATTTGGGAAGAAAACTATTCTATGGCTGGCAGGAAGTGCCTGAACCGGGATGGGATTCAAGGGGGATGATTGGCTTGAAACAGTTATCTCCATATCCGTTATCCTGTTTTAAAGAAATCACCATAGATGTTGACCCACGATGGGATTGGCAGAGGTATCTGGTGATGGCAGGTTATAATTATCAAACTGGTCAATATGAACCTTATGATACAGTTTGGTTTCCACCCGCTGACCAGCGAATATTAATCTCAACCGGTCCCTGGAATTTATCACCGGGGGATAGTATTATCCTGGATTATGCATTGATTGCAAGCTATGATAGTATCCCACCAAGTCCTGAGATGATGTATAAGGCAGATAAGGCCCAGATATTATTCAACACTGGATTTCATAATGTCCATATTATCCAGCCCAATGGTGGAGAAGTAATATCAGGCAACTATCCAATTTCTTATACAGCAAGTTCAGTGACACCAAATCCATTACTCCTTGATTTTTATCTGATTTCCGAAAATGGTTATGATACAATTGCCCTGGGACAATCCAATACTGGTAATTTTAATTGGAATACAGCACCATTTCCAGATGGGGTTTTATACAGGGTTATTGCAATTGCTTATGATACAATCACCTTGGGCGGTGATATTTCGGATGGCTATTTCATTATCAACAATCCGGGCAATGCCCCTCCGTATCTTCACGTTTTTTCTCCAAAGGACTGGATAAACTATTGGGGTAATACAATCCCTGATACCCTGAAAGGCAACTTTGATATTACCTGGTTTGCCCGCGACCCGGAATTTCTGGATTCCCTTTACATCAATATCTACTTCAAAAGTCAGTATGACTCGTCCTTTCAGCCCATCGCATATAATGAACCAAATGACAGCCATTTTGTCTGGAATACACTGCCTTTCCGAAACGGTTCAGGGCTATTGGTTGTGGAAACTTATGACGAAGAGTTTACGGTCGCGGAGACAATTTCCGTCTATCTTCTAAATGAAATCTCTGGCGGTCCAGTGAATCATATACAGGGCTTGAATAATATCGTCAATCTTGCCTGTTTGATTCATCATCCTGAATACATTACTGGTCATACTTATGAATTACAATTCTTACAATATCAGAGAATACAGGAAGGTACCTTTGCAGGCTACCCGGAATATATCTATAAGATAACTGATTTGAATACCAGCAATGTTGTGCTTGATACATATTCCCTAAAAGGGGCCTATTTTCGCAACCAGTATTATCAGACTGGTTTCAATAACTTCTCACCAATCGTTGATGGATTTTCAATAAGGTCATATACTGAGGATTGGGATATGATTAGCCAGACGAACTTCCACGACGATTCAGTAAAGGTTGTTTTAGGAAACTATCCTGAAGACTCAATATATATTTATACTTCTTCATATACCTGGTGGGCGTATCGGGGTTCAAGATTACAACTGGATTGGGTTTTAAAATCTGGGGGTGGTTTAACACTTCTGGTCACTGATTTAGATTATGGTGACACAATTCCATATAAGCCATATAACCGTTGGGGTTTAAATCCTGACAGTGCTTTTGGCTGGTGCTTTATTCGCAATGTTCCGCCGAGTTCTCAGCCCTCAGATACCTTCCGGCCAGGGTATGACAATTGCATTATGTTATGTGGTGAAGCAATCAGATTATTGGCCCTTGGAACACTCCCCCAACTCGGCGAGCGCTGGGTTATTTATCCATCAGAGTATTCACCACCGATAAAAGGAAATATTTATCGGTTTACCCCGGTTAATTACATTGCCGAGGCGAAGTCTCAAATTAAACATATCAGTTTTCAGGTCTTTCCGATACCGGCAAGAAATAGTCTTGCGATTGCCTATTCACTACCAAAAGCACAAAAGGTTAGTCTTGTTATCTATGATGTTCTGGGAAGGCAGGTGAAAAGATTAAAAGAAGGAATAGAAAAGCCTGGTTCATACAAAATTATCTGGAATGGAATTGATGACTGCAATCGCAGGGTTTCATCCGGTATCTATTTCTGCAGATTTGAAAGTGGAGATTATAGCAAAGTCCGGAAATTTATTTTGATAAATTAAAAACCATAATTCCAATCCCGCGATAAAATCGCCAATTCTTTTTCTCTCTACTTGCGAATCCAGTTATTGCGGGATTCAGACTTTAATATTCCACCAGCGAATAGACCTCGTAATCTTTTAGTTTCTGGGCACCAGATAAATATGTCAGATTCGCAATAAAGGCGCAGGCAATTACCTTTCCGCCGAGCATCTCCACAAGTTTACAGGCGGCAAGCATTGTGCCCCCGGTGGCAAGAACATCATCAAATAATAAGACCCTTTCTCCATTTTCAATTCCATCTTTATGGATTTCAATCACATTCCTGCCATATTCAAGTTCATATTCCATCCGCACGGTCTCGGCTGGCAGTTTACCAAGTTTACGCACCGGCACAATTCCACAACCGAGATTATAAGCAATTGCCCCCCCAAAAATATAACCCCTTGCTTCAATTGAAACAACCTTATCAATCTTTGAATCTCTGTATCTGTTGACGATTGTATCAATAGAATATTTAAAAGCATCAGGATTTTTCAAAATGGTTGTAATATCACGAAACATCACCCCCTTCTGAGGAAAATCAGGGATATCCCTGATGAATTTCTTTAAGTCCATCAGACCTCCTTATAACACATTATATCCATTATCACACAATTGTCAATTTAACAAGTTGAGGTTGCTGAAAAAGTCGGTTTATGTCACCCTGAATTTATTTCAGAGTCAGAATGGCAATGGTCCTTGATTCACCACTTTTTCAGTAACCTCAAACAATCCTCTTTAATGTAAAAACAGGATCAATAGGTTGAGCAGGAAGTAAACAAAAAGGAATACATAGAAGCAAATTCTATCCAGTCGTTTTGAAATCTCTTCTTTGCCACCAGCGAACAATCTCAGAGAAATAATGGATTCAGCAATGGATAAGAAGATAAAGAAAAATCAAAACTCTCAAGGGGATTGATGTTTTTATCCTTCCATCTGAACCAGATATAAAAATCGGCTGTGAATTGATTGTCTTTTAAACTGATACTTGTGATCTGATTAAGATAAACGCCCACATATACCTGTTCCTGGGCAGGCGAAATTTTGGGAACGATTAAAAATGCGGCAATAAGAAATAGTGGCTTTAGCAGATTTTTCATAGTTTCTCCACTATTGTTTTCAATCCGCTTGGCTTTTGAACTCCTCAATCAAAATTTCGTCCAGTCTGTCTGCATGATAACTCACCCTCTCTTCCATTGCCTTGAGTTCTTCAAAATCAAGCCCTTTCAATTCCCGATTTTCTGAAATGTAGACCCATTGGTCACGCACAAAGAATTTTACGCCCATCAATTGAAAATTTATTTCCAGTAATTTTCTATAAAATGGCAAAAGATTTTTTGAAGGTAGGAGCATAATCGGACAGGAGATTTCAATGTAATCAATATCCTCAATTTTGAAGATTTCGGTATAGATGAGTGCTGAGCCACGGTATGCAGACCACAGGGTTTTTGGCCGGTGGCGACATTTTTCCGGGTCAAGACCAAAACTTGAAAGAAGGTCGTTGACCATCTTCTCATAGTAGGCAATGTCTACTTCATCTTTCTGTGGTGATTGTTTTTTACTGAACATTTTTTTCTCCTTTAAAATTTACTGCCACAATTCTTACAGAAATTTGCTGAAGATTCGTTAGCGGTTTTGCATTTCGGACAAACCTTTAATCCTACTTTGACTTTCTGGACAGGCGGTTCAGATACTTCGGGTTCGGGCTCTCTCTTCTTCTCAAGTTTTTGAGCGCCACAATTTTTGCAATATTCTGCCTTTGATGTTTTGATGAATTCGTCGCTCAGATACCCACATACTGGACAATAATACATACTTGGCAGTTTTTCGTGGATACTATTCAGATAGTCCAGAACCCCCTTTACTGAATTGATTGGAATTGCAAAACTCATATTATCTGCCTCCCCAACAACCCAGGTATTTATACCAATTACCTCGCCATTCGCATTTATTAAAGGCCCGCCGCTGTTGCCTGGATTTATCGGAACATCTGTCTGGATGTAATTTATCCCCTTGACCTTTCGCTTTTTGCAACTTATGATACCTTTGGAGACAGTAAAATCATAACCATAAGGATGACCAATTGCAATAACCGGCTCACCCTCCTTTGTTCCATCGCTATTGCCAATGGGTATTGGTTTTGACTGGATATTATCGGCAAGACAGAAGGCAAAGTCAATATCATTATCTGCATATACAACGATTGCCTCGGCTTCTTGATTATTAGAGAGTTTTATTTTGATAAAGGTGTCTATTTCTACTGTGTGTTTATTTGTAATAAACAATCCCTTATCGTTTACAAAAAAACCCGAACCCCTACCCTGGTTTGGCAATTTTATCACCAGGATTGATTCTCTTATTGATTCTATGATGGAAGATATATCATTCATAGTTTCTCCTTTTCGGTAAATTCAAAACCATTAAAATTTGACACTAAAATTTTTGTAGTTCTTCTCCTTTTCGGAAAACTTTGCATCAACCTTTGTCACCCTTGCCGAAGGCGGTCCGATTTTCAACTCTTTTATGAAATCCTGCAGAATTCCCCTTTCTCCTTCGGCAACGACAAGTACACTGCCATCAGGCAGGTTCTGAACATAGCCAGTGATCCCGTATTCTCGCGCCTTCTGAATGGCAAAGAATCTATAACCGACGCCCTGAACCAAACCCTGAACAATTATTTCGGCATGCAATTCAAACCCCACTCTGTTTGGTTAAACTCCGAATTCCAGACACTAAAATCCCGAACCATAGTTAAACTTCTCCAATAAATTCAAACGCCTTTGATACCGCTTCTTTTGCCGATTTTACCTGAATTATTGGTGCCTCTATCTTCCAGGTGTTTATTCCAATCACGGGCACATTAAACATAAGACAATAAGCAATCTCAGAAAGAGTGCCGTATTTGCCATCAATGGCAATTGCACAGTCAGCAGTTCTTGCAATGATAATATTGCGTGCCTGATTCATACCGGTGACGATTGGAATATCAACATATTCATTTGCAGTTCGTTTATCAGTTCCGGGCAAGATTCCAATTACAAGGCCACCCGCCTCCTTCGCCCCTTTTGAGGCGTATTCCATTACTCCACCAAGACCACCGGTAATCAGAATCGCACCCTTTTTGGCAATTAGAGCACCGACCTCTTCGGCAATTTTTAAATTCTTCTCGCTCGTCTCGGCACCACCAATCACGGCAATTATTCTTTTTGCCATAATAATTCCTTTTTTAAAAGACCAAAGTCTCTGAACATTATCAAAGAGATTCTCTTCTTGAAAACCCCTAAATTCCCCGTATTCCCCCTTTACAAAAGGGATATAAAATTGTAGTTGCCCAATTCATTGGGCATTGTCCGATAAATCGGACAACTACATTTATCTTTCCGTATCCGTATTGGAATTATTGAAATTCCGATACCTCAAGATACATCAGGGGCTTTGCCCCTAAAACCCCCATCCCTCACCCTAACCCTCTCTTTTGGAAAGTTTCTTTTCCACCCCTCACCTTAATCCTCTCCCCGTTAAAACGGGGCGAGGGCAGGGGTGAGGGGGAATTTATTCTGTTTTAATCCGTTTTTATCCGTTTGAATCCAAGGTATTGGATTGAAAATCCAATACTTATATATAAAATCATCGGGGCGGTGGGATTTGAACCCACGACCTCATGGTCCCGAACCATGCGCGCTGAACCACTGCGCCACACCCCGAAAAAGACTCGTTTTTTTACAATATTCCCATTTCAAAGTTCGGTCAATATAAAAGAACATACATCAGGGGCTTTGCCCCTGAAACCCCCATCCCTCACCCTAACCCTCTCTTTTGGAAAGGGAGAGGATAAAGGTGAGGGTTGCCATAGGTTGTGCACTATCTTTGGCATTACGAATGTCCCTGATGTATCTTGTCCTTTTCTATAATGAAATTTTCCTTATCTGCTGTATAGGAATTTTTTGAAATTCCTATACAGCAAGATAACCTCGCTATTACTCGGTTAAATCCTAAACTCGAAATCCGAAATCCTAAACAATCCCGAAATCCCAAATTCCAATGTCCAAAAAAACAAATTCTTTTGTTTGGAATTTGGAGTTTTGGTTATTAAAATTTGTTTAGAATTTAGTGCTTCGGATTTAGAATTTATATTGGAATTTTTCAAATTCCAATACCTGAACGTACATCAGTCCGCCACGTAACTTGGCGGACTGAAACCCCACCCCTCACCTTAATCCTCTTTCCGTTAAAACGGGGCGAGGCAGGGGTGAGGGGGAATTTTATTTGCTTTTAATCTGCCTTTATCCGTTTGAATCCAATCAACTCTCTTCCCATCCTTCTTTCCCCAAAAGCGGCACAAATGTGCACTCAAAGAGTTCCTTTCGTAAAATTGAGCCTTTCTGTTTTTTTATTACATTCAGAGTTTGAAAATATTCACTCCCAATTGGAATTACCAGTCTCCCTTTTTCGGCAAGTTGGTCAATCAATGGTCCTGGAATATCAGGTGCTCCGGCGGTCACAATAATTCCATTATAAGGTGCAAAATCTGACCAGCCCAGGCTACCATCACCAACCAAAAAATTTATATTATTAAAACCCAGTTCAGAAAGAATTTTTCTTGCCCGAAGACTCAAATTAGAAATTCTTTCCACTGTGAAGACCCTTTCACACAGTAAGGCAAGAATTGCAGTTTGATAGCCCGAACCCGTGCCAATTTCCAGAACCGTTTCATTGCCCTTTAATTCAAGCAGTTCCGTCATTATTGCCACCATATACGGTTGTGAGATTGTCTGCCCACTGCCAATTGGCAATGGATAATCTCCATAAGCTTGGTGATAATAAGTTTTATCCACAAATAGATGACGGGGGACGCGCCTCATCGCATCAATCACCCTTTTATCTTTAACACCGCGGGCAACAATCTGTTCTGCAACCATCCGCTCCCTCTCCACCTTCCAATTTGGGACTTCAATCACCCAAATATCATATAAAAAATAACCAGTATGTCAAGAACCCATTTTGAATCTTCAGTCTAAAATTTTACACGATGCTTGACAGATGAATTTTTTTGGATATTATTATTATAATGTTTCTTGAAAATTATTTTGCGGGTGTAGCTCAGCGGTGGAGCATCGGCTTCCCAAGCCGAGGGTCGCGGGTTCAAATCCCGTCGCCCGCTTTTTTATCTTCCCTTTTATTCCTAATTTTTCTCTCTCCTTCACTTAATTTTTCCGAAATGAACTGGAATACTATGACCCTCAATGTCCATCTGCCTAATTCATCATTTGCCCGGGATAGTTTAAAAAAAGAATTTTACCAACTCCCTTACGATGGTCAGCAAACAATTGGTGATTTTTTAGGTACCGATTTTAATCGCTGGCGCCGAATTGAAGAAATAATCAATGAGGATATTTCAATCGGTCAGTATTACCTCACTGACGGAGGTCTGGAATTTTCTGCCCAGATGAAAATTGGCTCAAAAGTTCTTTCTCTTCTCATCCCTGAGGCAAAACCGGTAAAACTCATCGTGCCGATGCTCTGTCCGTGCTGTGGACAGGAATGGCCAAAGGATAAACCAGTTCCCCCTGGTTTGGAACTCATCCCCAAAGAGGTTGAATCAATTGAATACACTGGAATCATCATTGATTGTCGCGGATTGAAATTCAATCCCACCCTTTTTCCCAAAATTTATAATGAAGTCTTAAATGAAGTATATTCAGTAAATTTTGCAAGCCGGGGAGCAATCATTGATAATGGGCTTGTTCTTTACACCACTGAAGAAATTTATAATCATCCAAGAATTGGTTACAATCCATTAAGAATCCGTGCCCTGGGAACAACCGGCCAAAGATTTAGTGATATACAAATTTCCTCCTACGATGCAAGGAGAATTCACGGTTCAAAGAAAAATTTGAACCTTTTAAAGGAATGCCGCGTGGCAATCATCTTTTCCCCCTGACGCTCTTTTTTAAAATGCGGGGGAATTAAATGCGCCTGCTCACCAGATACTTCTTAAAGGAAGCAATCCCGCCGTTTTTCTTCTCCCTCTTTGCCCTCACCTTTATTCTTTTGATGGACCAATTATTTCGTTTGATTGACCTCTTTGTGCGTAAGGGTCTCCCTTCTGCCATTGTCGGTCAGATTCTCATCTATAATCTACCCCTCATTGTTTCGTATACTACACCAATGGCACTGCTCATCGCAATCGTAATGAGTTTTGGCCGGCTGAGTCAGGATAATGAAATTCTTGCCTTAAAGGCCAATGGTATCTCCTTCCTTTCAATTATGAAAACCCCGGCAATTATGGTTATCATTACAACAATTCTTTTAGTGATTTTTAACTTCCTTTTTATGCCCGAAGCCAATCACCGGGCAAGAAATTTGATGCTTGATGTCGTAAGAAAGAGACCGGCGGTGAGGTTGACTGAGGGAATTTTTACAAATGAATTTCCCAACTTTACGATTTATATCGGGAAGAAGAATGAAAAAACAAGTCAGATTTTTGATGTGACAATTTATGATTTAAGAAATAATTTAATCATCACCGCACCCAGTGGAATCTTAAATAATCTTGAACAGGAAAATATTATGCAGTTTGTCCTCTTTGATGGTGAATTTCATCAACTTATTGATAATACAAAATACCAGAGGACAAAATTTACCAAACAGGTTATAAATATGGAAATTGACACGGAATTTAAAAAGCGGGAGCGAAAGTCAAGGAGTGAAGATGAACTTACCCTGGCCGGACTTTTAAAGAGTATCCGGGAAACAAATCAAGAAATAGATAGATTGAAGGAGGAGATAGATAAAATTGGCAGGCAAGGCTTGAACGATTTCTTACATAACGACCTTCAGCGTCTTGAGCCGGTCCGTTTTCAGATTGAGCAGAAGAATTCAATCCTCAAAGGCAAGTTAAAGAACCTATCCCGTTATCTCGTGGAGTTGAATAAGAGATTCTCCCTGGCCTTCGTCTCTATAGTCTTTCTTCTAATTGGTGCCCCAATGGGTTATCTTTTTAGAAGGGGGGGTATTGCCGGCGTTCTTCTGGGCATTCTTTTCTTTTCCCTCTATTACATCCTTCTCCTTACCGGTGAGGAGTTTGCCTCACGCCGCAATTTTTCGCCATTCTGGGCAATGTGGCTTCCCAACTTTATTCTCATTGCCCCGGGTCTTATCCTTTTTTTAATTGCGGAAAATGAAAATTTGAAATTCCGGATTTAAAGTGAAGATCATTGAAAGATATGTTTTGAGCAATTTCCTCAGATATCTTTTACTTGCCCTTTTAGTTCTTGTCTTTATCTATATCATCATCAATCTCTTTGACAACCTGGGTAGTTATCTTTCAAAGAATGTCCCCTTTAGAGACATTTTAATTCTCTATCTTTATCTCACCCCCTCCTATGTCGTCCTCTTGATACCCATTGCCTCAATCATTGGCGTCTTTTTCATCTTTGGATTTATGACCAAGAATCGCGAATTACTCGCCCTTAAATCCAGTGGTCTGGACATTAACCATCTCTTTGGACTCATTCTCATTTGTGGAATATTCATTTCCATCATTACCTTCATCTTCCAGGAGACGGTTGGAGTCTGGGCACAGGGCAGGTTAGTTCAACACAAGGCAGAAAAGATTGACCGAAGACAGATTAGAGTTGAGGAACAACGTCGTAACTTCTTTTATTATGGAGAGAATAACTGGATTTTTTACATAAAAAATTTAAATGCCCGGGAATCAACAATGACGAATGTTACACTCTGGAAAATTGGTAAGGAACAGCATATTGTAAAAAGAATTGATGCACCCCAGGCGCGATACAATGGCATCTGGGAGTTTGCGAATGCCACGGTGAGAGAGTTTGATACACTGGGCAATGAATTGCTTCAAAATTTTGTGCTCTACAGAATGCCGGAACTTGTGGAAAAACCAGCGGATTTCTTACGGAGAATAAAACCGGTTGAGGAGATGAATTTTTTAGAAATTTATAATTTCATCAAGAAGAAGACAAGGGCTGGAGAGGATGTAGCAAAGGAGAAGGTGGAATTGAATTACCGTTTCTCATTTCCGGTAATAACCCTGATTCTCCTTTTAATTGCGCTACCCATTTCAGTGGTTCTGCGCCGGGGCGGAATTGCAATTGGCCTGGGAATGAGTATTGTCCTGGCATTCTTATATTGGGGCTTTATTCAGTCCTGTCGGGCATATGGCTATGCTGGCGAGATTGAACCATTCCTTGCGGCCTGGCTCCCCAATTTTGTATTCTTGTCATTGGGGATATTGACGATAATCGGGGTGAAGAGATAGTTTAACCTCTCAAGACCTTCTCAACCTCTCTTATAATCCTCTCAATCTCTTCCCAATCCCTTCCTTCACCAATCAAACGGACAAGTGGTTCGGTATTTGATGGTCTGATATGAATCCAGAAATTTCTGGTGGTGATTTTTAACCCATCGGTCCGGTCTATCTTTCCAGAAAATTTTTTTATCAAATACTTCTCTCTTTGCTCAAAATCTTTTTTAGAAAGGGAGATTTTTTCCTTTATCATATAATACTTTGGATAAGAATCTATTATCTCAGCGACCTTTTTCTTTCTTTCTTTCAAAAGTTTTAATATTATACCGGCTCCGGTCAGGGCATCCCGGGTCATATTTATTTCTGGATAAATCACCCCTCCATTCCCCTCTCCGCCAATAACTGCCTTCACCTCCTCCATCCTTTCTACTACATTCGGCTCACCGACCTTTGTGCGATATAAATGAGCGTGATGTTTTTTTACTACATAATCCATCAGGGCAGTGGTTGAGAGATTGACCACAACATTTCCCTTTTTCTGACTCAGGATATAATCCGTGGCCAGGACAATAGTATTTTCCTCACTAAGCGGTCTCCCCTTTTCATCAACGATTGCCAGGCGGTCTCCATCCGGGTCCAGGGCAAATCCAAGGTCCAATTTTTTCTTTCTTACCAGACTACACAGGCCTTGAATATTTTCCGGGGTGGGTTCCGGACCCCGAACAAAATCACCACCGGGGGCACAATTTAATTTATGGACCTCACACCCAACTTCATTTAAGAGTTCGGGCAGGGCTTCACTTGCTGAACCATTTACCGCATCAACACCAACCTTGAACCCCAAATTCTTCAGATTCAAAATTTTGATAATCTCTTTAATATGGAACTTCAGAGGGTCTTTTTCATACCAGAAACTACCGGTTTTCCTCTGGACCTTTTGGTATTCAAATTCCTTTAAAAATTTATTAAATAGAAGAAACTCCTTCCCATTCAAAAATCTCCCCTCTGGTGAGACAAACTTCAAGCCATTATACTCTTTTGGATTGTGGCTGGCGGTAATGACAATTCCCCCATGGGCTTTTAATTTTTTGACCATAAAGACCACCGTCGGCGTTGGCGCAATTTTCAAATTTACCACATCACATCCTGAAAGATTGACCGATTTTATTATCTCCCTTTCAAATTTAATCCCGGACTTTCTTGTATCGCGACCCAAAACAAGCAAACGGGCGTTTAAAAATTTGACAAATGCCTGGGTATAAAAAGAAACCATCTCACAGGTCAGTTCTTTTTCCGAAATTCCTCTTAACCCGGAAATGGAAAATATCAATGCCATTGGTAATTATAAATTGCCATTATCTCTTCTATCCCCATCATCGGCATTGCCATACCATTGTGCTCTGCATATAACTTCAGATAGCGTATGAATTCCATATAATTATCTTCAATACCTATCAACCGGGGTTGGAAGAGTTCCGGGGGTAAAAGTTTCGCTTCCGGCAGTTCAAGGATTGTGATTTCCTCATCACGGGGAATCTTCGCCTCTTCTCGGGCAATCGTTATTGCGGTTTCAAGTCCCCCAATTGTGTCAATCAGTCCAAGCTCTTTGGCACGGGACCCAGACCAGACCCTTCCCCGGGCAATTTTCTCCACCTCTTCCACTTTCATATTTCTACCTTCTGAAACCTTTTCAAGAAAATCCTTGTATAATGCCTCAATTGAAAATTTCATCTTGTCCCTTTCCTCTTCAGTCAGATTCCGGTCCGGCAATTGTCCAATGAAGGGAAAGACAAAACCAAATCCCAAATCCGCATGCTCGCCCACCTTGACCCGGTCTGTGGAAAATCCTAATTTCTCTTTCAATCCCTGATTATAAAGCCAGAGGCCGATTACACCAATTGACCCGGTAACTGTGATTGGTGATGAAACTATTTTATCACCAAACATTGATAACCAATAACCACCCGAACCTGCCACCGACCCCTGACTCACAATCACAGGTTTCTTCTTCCGACATTTCTTTAATGCCTCCGTAACAATATCCGAAGCCAGGGCACTGCCCCCTGGTGAATCTACCCTGAAGACAACCGCCTTCACATCCTTTCGCTGGGTAACCCTTTCAATATCCTTGACCAGACTCCTTGCCCTAATGCCGGTGTCCATTGCACATTCACCGAGCGCATAGATGATGGCAATCTTTGGCCTTTCACCCCAGTAGTTATCCCGGGGTAATTGATAATAGGAAAGTCCGCCCCGGGAACAAAGGAATTTTTCTTTTCCCTCAAGGTCTTTGATGAACTCTTTTATCTCATCCCACCTGCCAATTGCATCAATGAGTTTCTTCTCAAGCGCCTCTTTTGGGAGAAAATAGCAATTCTTATTTATCAAATCATCAAACTCCTCAGGGGTGAATTTTCTTTCTGTGCAGACATCTTTCTTTATTGTATTATACCTGTCCTCGGCAATCGCCGTCAACTGCTCGCGGTCCGCATCCGACATTCTATCCCTTGACAATACCTCAGTCGCTGACTTATACTTAAAAAGACGCCACTCATCAACTCCAATTCCCATTTTATCCAGTGCGCCCTTATAATACATTTTACCGATGAGAATGCCGGTAAGTTTAATACTACCTTGTGGGTCCAGAATAATCTTATCGGCCACCGAGGCCAGGTGGTAGTCTTTAAGTTCTGCATCATCAAGATAAATCACTACCCTTTTGCCTTTTTCTTTAAAATCCTTCAATTTTTCTCTCAACTCCCAGGCCATCTCTGAATTTATGAGCAGCCCCGAGGTATTGATTGCAATTCCGCTTATTGTCGGGTCATTTTTTGCAATTTCAATTGTCTCAAGCATTTCAATCAGGGTGTTTCCTTTATCAAAAAGTTTATAACGCTGGTATTTTACCGGTCCTTCCCAATTTAATTCCAGGTATCTTTTCTTCTTTGTAATTAGAGGTTGCACTAAGTTGCGGTCATAGGCGCCAAGTCTAATGCCATAGGTATTAAAGTTATGCCTCTTTTTGTTATCAAAATATACTTGATTGATTGTGCCGATACGGCCGAAACTGATATTGATTCCGATTGAAAAAGAGCGGTCATTGAAATATCTTGCCGTAAGTCTTATCCCGGGCAATTCCTCAAGAACCACCCCAGAACTCCATCTCCCGTTTTTAACCTCCTCACCCTTTTTCAGCCCATAATCAAAAAATAGCGTCACCTTCTCATTTCCCAGCGGTCTGAAACCGAAATCCACATATCCTTCTCTATCGCCATCCATTGCAAATGAACCAGTTAAACCCAGAGAAAAGAATCTTACCGGCCGGTACAACCAGCCGAGTTTCCAGATATCTCTAAATTTAAACCGGTCATTTTTTTCATACCATTCATATCCGATACCAAACCCCTGACTTCGGTTACCAAATGCACCTGAGAAATTGTAGTGCTTAATTGAAACTGTATCATAGTTTTGTTGATTGAGACAAAAACCAAGATGGGGCAGGGCAGTGCATAACATCCACTCCTTTAATCCCCGACTCTTTTCTAATTCATCGGTCCAGAAGAATGCACCATCAATTTGATGGAGATAAGTGAGAAGGGCAGGGTTATCATAACCATAGAGACCAACTCCCATTGCCCCGGGTGAAGCCGGAAAAAATCTATTACGCCCAAAGAATGAAGGAACCTCTGCTTTACAGAAAAGAAAGAAAAATAAAATGGAAAAAGTAATATAAAAGTAAATTCTCATCATCGGCCGTTTTTGCCCGAGACCTTTATATTAAATGGAAACCATCCTCTCTATCGCAGTCAATGCCCTCTTTCTTATCTCCTCTTCAACCGTGATTTCATATTCCATCTTTTCAAGCGACCAGAGGACTTTCTCAAGGGTTGTCAATTTCATATTCGGACACATTGCATTAGGATTCCCGGGAATAAATTCCTTATCCGGGTTCTCTTTTTTTAACCGGTAGAGCATTCCAATTTCCGTGCAGATGATAAATTCCTTTGCCGGACTCTGTTTTGAAAATTGTAGCATCTGGGATGTTGAGCAGATTGCATCAGCAATTTCCTGAACCTCCAGCCGGCACTCGGGATGAACCAGAACTTTTGCCCGAGGATATTTTTCCTTGAGTTTCAAAATCCCGGTGCGGGAAAAAAGCATATGGGTAGGACAATAACCGTCATAGAGATAAAATTTCTTCCGGGGCACCTGTCGGGCAACATAAGAACCAAGATATTTATCAGGCACAAAGATAATTTCGTCATTATCAATCTTTTGGGCAACTTTTACACCATTGGCAGATGTGCAGCAGATATCCGAAAATGCCTTTACTTCGGCAGTTGAGTTAATATAGGTAACCACGGCAGCGGAAGGATGTCTCTTCTTCTCGGCAAGTAGTTTTTCCAGGTTAATCATATTTGCCATTGGACAACCGGCATGAACATCAGGCATCAAAACTTTTCTTTGGGGATTAAAAATCTTTGCGGTTTCCGCCATAAAATGGACGCCGCAAAAGACGATTGTCTCCGCTTCAATATTGTGTGAGATTTTTGCCAGTTCCAGGGAATCGCCGATGAAATCGGCAATTTCCTGAACTTCAGGAAGTTGATAATTGTGAACCAGGATAATTGCCTTCCTTTTGTCTTTAAGTTCTTTGATCCTTTTAATAATATCTATCATCTATTACCAAGGATATAATTCAGGGGGTCAACCGGAACATCCGAAATTCTTATTTCATAATGGAGATGAGGACCGGTGCTCTTTCCGGTATTACCAACAAAACCGATAACATCGCCTCGCTTTACAATCTGTCCGGGTTCAACATTTACCTGCTGACAATGGGCATAAAATGTGGAATAACCATAACCGTGGTCAATAGTAATTGTCAACCCGAAGCCGACCTGATTATCAACCGATTTCACCACCCCATCAGCCGGGGCGACAATCGGCGTGCCCGCCGGCGCAACAATATCAATTCCTTCATGCATCAGCATCATCCCGGTAAACGGATCTAACCGATAACCAAAGCCCCTTAAGAACCATCCATTAATCGGAGCAATTGAAGGAATTCGGTTTTTTAAATAGTCCTTCTCCTTTAGTTGCTTAACCAGTTCTTCAGAACTTCTTCCCTGCTTCTTTGCCCAAAGGAGAATTTTATCAATCTCCTTAGAAATCTGGGGGATATCTGAAACAGTCTTTTCCTTTCTAAAATTCAGTGTATCATCTTTTACCAGCAAAACTTCTTCTATTGGTTCAAGTGGGGCAAAGGATTTAATCTGAATATTAACTTTTTCAAGACTATCCATCAAGGAATGGAGGCTATCCACATCTTTTTGAATTTTAATCATTTCTTGAGCCAGTATTCTATTTTCCTTAGTCAACTGCCCCAACCGGGTGCGGTCAATCTCGCGGCTGGTAAAGTTAAATAGCCCATAAATAAAAATTATCAAAACCGCCAGTACAATTCCCAGGGCAATTAAAAGAATACCCGGTTTTATTTCAAATTGTTCTGACCTGTTTCTTTTTCCATAAATAAAGATAATTTCCATACTTCAGAGAATTATACTTAAATAAAGAATGTAAGTCAAGATACATCAGGGGGATGCCCCCTGAAACCCCCATCCCTCACCCTAACCCTCTCCCCTGGAAAGGGAGAGGATAAAGGTGAGGGTTGCCATAGGTTGTGCACTATCTTTGGCATTACGAATGTCCCTGATGTATCTTGTCCTTTTCTATAATGAAATTTTCCTTATCTGCTGTATAGGAATTTTTTGAAATTCCTATACAGCAAGATATTGACATTATAAGTTTTTTCAATATAATGTTTATATGGTAATGCTTGCCCTGTTTATAATTAGCGGAAGTTTCTTGCTTCCCAATGATGGGGTAGAGATAGAAATCTGGCACCAGCCCAATTTGAGCGGTAAATATTTTGTTGATATTGACACCAACTTAAATATCCCATTACTGGGCAAATTATCCGTAAAAGATATTGCGCTGGATTCCCTCCAGAAATATCTCATTGATGAATTTCACAAATACTACGGAGAAATTTTCTTAACCATTACCTTTTATTATCGGATTGGTGTCTTTGGCGAAGTTAAAATGCCCGGGAATTATTATATCAAATCCAGTGAAAATCTTACCAATTTGCTTGCCCAGGCCGGTGGTCCTACTGATGCCGGGAATCTGAGGCGAATCAGAATTTTAAACCTGGGGAGTGAAAGGATTGTCAATTTTGAGAAGACCCTTAAAGAAGGAAAGAGAATTGAAGAATTGAATTTAAAGCCCGGCGATATCGTCATTGTGCCCAGACGATTTATGCCTGTTCTCCAGGAATGGTCTGTAATTTTGACCCTCGGGACATTTTTGTTGCAGTTATATACCGCAGTAAAATGAATAAAGAGTTAACCTTCCAGGACTATCTTTATGTAATAATAAAAAGACGCTGGCTAATTATTATCTGCATTCTCCTTGGTACATTCGGTGCTTTTCTGGCAAGTTTAAGATTACCAAAAGTTTATGAGGCAAAGGTTAAATTTAGATTGGACCTATCCCAGACCAAACCCACCTTCTTTACTGAGTTTTATCCATCCCAGCGTGTCGACCCGGTGGAAAGCGAACTTGAAATTATTCGGAGTCGGGCAATTGCCCGCTCGGTGGTGAAGAAATTGGGACTGAATTTTATTCTAAAAAACCCCCGACGAGCGCTCTTTGATTCAGTAAAAATATCTGAGAATGCCCGACCCGGCAGGTATCTTATGAAATTGGAAAATAACCATTTCACAATTCTAACAAACGGTGGCGAGATAATCGGCAAGGGATATGTTGGTGAATTATTTGATAATGGCTCAATAAGATTTTTGATTAAAGAAACCCCGAGAGAAAATTTGGAATTTGCAATCGTTCCGGTAGAAAGGGCGACCGATGATTTAATAGATCGCATCTCAGTTAGTCAGATTAGAAACACCAATCTGGTGCTCCTTAAGGTTAAATACTTCATTCCTGAACTTTGCGCCAGAATTGCCAACACAATTGCTTATGAATATATTCAGTATTCACTGGAAAATATTCGGGAATCGGCCCGGGGTTCAAAGGAGTTTATTGAAACCCAGATTGAAATTTTCGGTTCTGAACTTGATAGCGCTGAAGAGAAACTTCGCCGTTACAAACAGAAATCCGGAGTCTTTCTATTAAGCGAAACCGCTGAAGAAATCATTACCGCACTTGCCCAGTTTGAAGTTGAGAAGGAAAAGGCGGTCGTAGAATTGAATGAAACCGAAACGAGTATTAAAAAACTTGAAGCCGAACTTGCGAAAGATGAGGCAAGTTACGGGGTATATAAAAAGATGGCCTCTTTTCCGACAATTTCCAACAGCCCTTTAATTTTGAGTTTGAAGGAACAATTAAAAAATCTTGAACTGAAAAAACAGGAATATACATTGGACCCGAACAAAACCGCTGAGTTGAAAATTGTTGAGGAACAGATTGCCCAGGTTAAAGAGGAAATTAATAAAGCAACCAAACAGATTGTCCTTGCCGGACCATCCATTGATGACCCAATCTTTAAAAATATTATCACAAATATTATGAATTACGAAACAAAAATCTTTGCCTTGCAGAGTCGGATCGAGGCATTAAATCAGATTCTCAGTCGTTATAACCTGCGTCTGAAACAACTTCCTGAGGCCGAGGTAAATCTTGCCCAACTTGAACGACAGAGAAAGGCGAATGAAGAAATCTATACAATGCTTTTAAGTAAACTTGAGGAATCAAAGATTGCTGAGGCAATGCAGATAAGCGGAGCAAAGATAATTGATTATGCAATTACGCCCGATTATCCGGTTGAACCGAAACCAAGGCAGAATGCCCTTTTGGGATTTCTTTTGGGTTTACTTATTGGTGTCGGCGGCGCATTTCTTCTTGAGTATCTTGATTCATCAATCAAGAGCGCAAAAGAGATTGAGGATATTACCGGAATTTCTGTGCTCGCCTCGGTTCCCAGAATAAAAGATAAGGAAATGAAGATAATTCCCTCAATTTTTGAGATTGATTCAGAACTGGCTGAGGCCTATCGGATTTTGAGAACCAATATCTCCTTTACAGCGGCGGAAAAATCTATTAAATCCTTACTTGTAACATCCACCGCCCCGCAGGAAGGAAAAACGACCACCAGCATCAATCTTGGAATTACATTCAATCAACTCGGCTATAGAGTGTTGCTTATGGATTGTGACTTTAGAAGACCGATGTTTTATCGCTATTTTAAAACTTTTATAAAGGACAATCAGTTAGGTCTTTCTGATGTCCTTGCCAATCAGATAAAATTGAAGGATGTAATCATTCAAACCTCTGAACCGAATCTTAAATTCATTACCAGTGGAACAGTCTCAGTCAATCCCGCTGAACTGCTTGGTTCCCAGAAAATGGCAAATGTCCTGGATGAGTTAAAGAGCGAGTTTGACTTCTTGATTATTGATGCCCCGCCGGCATTGGCGGTAGCAGATACCCGAATTTTAGGTAAAATCTGTGATGGAATAATCGTCGTTGTTATGGCGGGCAGGACGAATCGTAATGCCGTGCTGGATGTAAAGGAAGAACTTCAGAAGGCGGGTGAAAAGATTATCGGTTATGTCCTCAATGGCGTTGATAGAGTTTCTCCATATTATTACTATCGTCACCGTTCCTAAAATTCTTGGGGCTAAAGGTGCACCGATATAAAAATTCTATTATCCGCTGGATACTGCTATTCTTTTTTATCATTATTCCCTTATTATATTTTGGAAGAAAATTTTTCCTCTTGATAAAGTCTCACCTTGAGGAAGAAGATTTGAAGAGAAGGTCATTAATTCTGAATGCCGAGAATGAATTAATGCAAAGAAGAATTGAGGATTATAAAAAGGGAATTACCATTGAGGCAAAGGCAAGAGATGATTTGGGTATGATTAAAAATGGTGAAAAAATTTATATAATAAAGCGATGAGATACGAGTTAGAAATCACACCTTTCTGGAAAATCCTGGCCAGTTCAGATGATTATTATCCGCCTGATACCCTGGTCCTTTTTCAAAGCGCGGAAGGAGTTGACGTGGGAAGGATAATCAACCCGGTTGCCAAGACCGAAGATTTGGTTAAAAGCAAAATCTTAAGACCAATAAATCCTGAAGACCAGTTAAAGATTGAAGAATTGAAGGAATATGAGGACTTCTGTTTTATTGAATTAAAGAATGCAATTGAGGAATTTAAACTTGATATGAAAATTGTCTATACCCATTGTCAGTTTGATGAAGAAAGGGTAATCTTCTATTTCACCTCGGAAAGAAAAATAAAATTCAGAAAACTGCATCGTCATATCTCCCAGAGACTTAACAAAAGGGTGGTAATTAAACAAATTGGTTCCCGTGATTATGCCCGGATTTTGGGCGGAATTGGCCCCTGCGGCAGAAACTTATGCTGTGCGATGTTCCTAAAAGATTTGAAGTCAATATCATTGAGGATGGCGCGGGAACAGAAAATTTATGCCTCACCAAGTAAATTATCCGGAGTTTGTGGTAAATTATTATGTTGCCTGAATTTTGAAGAAGACTTTTATGCAGATTTTAAAGAAAAAGAACCGACTGTCAAAGGGTCAAACAACAGTGTCGAAAGCGAGTCTTGAAGAAAATCTAATCACACTTGTCGAGATAGTTAAAACCCTGCGTAAAAAATGTCCCTGGGATAGAAAGCAGACTCTCAAATCTTTAAAGAATAACCTGATTGAAGAGACCTATGAGGCAATTGAGGCGATAGAGAAGAATAAGTTAGAAAATATAGTTGAAGAAATCGGAGATATATTATTTCTTACCATCTTTTTGAGTGTCATCCTTGAGGAAAAAACGGGATTTTCTTTTAAAAAATTGGTAACTAAAACAATTGATAAATACCGAGAAAAGCACCCCCATGTCTTTAAAAATATAAGATTTAAAAATTCTATAGAGGTTGTAAAATTCTGGCATAGCAAAAAGAGAGATATATTTGAGGGAATACCCTGTTCGTTACCCGCGCTCCTTGCCGCAAAGGTCATTCAGGAAAGGGCAAGCAAATTGGGATTTGATTGGAACTCCCGAGAGGGACCCCTGAAAAAGATAGATGAAGAGATTGATGAATTAAAAAGGGCAAAAATGAAAAGAAAGAGATTTGAAGAAATGGGTGACCTGCTCTTTTCCTGTGTAAACCTTGCCCGACATTTGAAGATTGACCCAGAAGGGGCGCTTCGTTCGGCAAATAAAAAATTTGTAAAGAGGTTCAGGAAAATCCTTAAAATACTAAAAAAAGAAAGAAAGGGAAAAAATTTGAGTCTTGAAGAAATGGACAGAGTCTGGGACAGAATAAAATCTAAAACTTGCCGGAATTTGTCAAAGGCGGAACAGACCAAATCTTAAGATTCAAAAAGACCTTCAATCTTCTTTAAAAAATCCATATAACGAAATTCGCTCTTTCGGGCAATTTTAATAAGACCGCTAAAGAATTGATATAACCTCTCTATTTCCAAATCTTGCCTAATTAGATTTTCTTTATTAACTATTAAAAATTTTATGAATAACCAACTAATCAGGTCTTCAAATCTCTCTTTATTGAACCAGACTATTCCATTATAACGGTGGACGAGCAAAAACTCCTTGACCATTTTGTCTTCAAAAAAATTCCGTCTTAAAAAATCTCCCTTTGAATGCATCCCATTACTTAAAATGATCCTAATAAGAACCGGGTCTAAAATTTCGGGTATTCTATCTTTTAAGTTATAGATTTCATCACTCTTTAACAAAATAAGGACTTTTTGCGCCACCGGACAGTCATTATCTTCCCTACAGATTTTTTCCAATAAACCAAATTCTTTTAATTTCAAACCCTCGGCCAGAAAGGAAATGGCCTTTAGTGCGGACTGAATATCCCTCACCCCTTCATTATTTAAAAATTTATTCAACCTCTCGTAATCCCGGTTTTCGTTCTCATAGACTTCTTTAATATCAATGAAGATTCGGTATCTGTAAGCACCCAATTCCAAAGGAAGACCACTTCTGGCAATTTCCTTACCCGAATATATAAATTGTAGTTTACTGTGGTGGTCATTGAATATATAATAAACATCTTCAGCGTCTTTTAAGTCAAGCCCTTCGGAAAGATTTTTTCGGACAAGATTTCCCTTAAAACGAAATGGTGTGGAAATGTATATCTTCCCTCTTGTCCAGAGATAGCGATTATTATATATCACCAGAGCCCGCTCTGAACCGAGGCGGTTTGAAAAGGCAAAGACATTTTCATTAACCCTGCCGTGTTCATCATAAAAATCGTAAACATAAAAATTTTCCACGCCACTGAAAAGATAACGCTTCTTCAACAAAAAAAAGATTTCATCCTTGTGTCGGTTTATCAGATATTCATCAGGAATTTCATCCCAGTAAGGTCTTCTATATTCCATACCATATTTTTCTCTAAATCCCTCTATCTGACCATGGGCAAACATACAAAGCCCGGGCATAGTGGCGAGGAGAACACAAACACCAAAATATTTATCGTCTTTCCCAAACTGTTCAATTGCCGTGAGTTCATCAGGATTACTCATAAAATTAACAAACCGCCGCAGGATTTCGGGATTGAATTCCAGAATGTTCTTTAAAACCTGATGGTATTCCTTATTCTGCTCCATCTTCAGCATATTCATAAATGCACTATTATAGACCCGGTGCATTCCAAGATTTCTCACAAAATATCCTTCCATAAGCCAGAATGCCTCGGCAAGAAGTAGTGTATCAGGTGCCTCAATTGCCACCCGTTCAACAACCTCACGCCAGAATTCTTTTGGAAATAGCTTATTAAACTGGGCACGGTTCATACTGTATTCACTCCTGGAAGGAATGTCCCCCCCCTTACCGGGCTCAGGAAACCATAATCTCTGATAATGCCTTTTGGTTAAGGTCATTGCTGCATCAAGCCTGATGATTGAACTTCTTCGGGCAATTTCAATAATCTTTTTAATCACCGCCTCACGCACCTGGGGAAGGAGGAAGTTTAACTGGGCAGTATCATTCCAGGGTGTGCTTGTGCCGTCATTCCCGTGGTAAATGTATCTGACCCGGCTGGTCCTTCTCTCAACAAATTTAAATACCACTGCCGCATCGGTTCGGGTGTAGTAATTATCTTCTATATAAATCTCAAAATCCGGATCCAGGGAAAGATTGGGACCATTAAAACTATATCTGAAAAATGGTGGAGAATCGGTCTGGATGAACCAGTCCGGATGCTCCTTTATCCACCGGCTATCTATTGCCGTATGATTGGGGACAATATCAACTGCAATTCTGATATTCTTTTCAAGCGCCCTTTGTTTCAGGTTATCAAATGCCTCATCACCGCCCAGGTCCTTTGCCACCACATAATCCACAATGGAATAGGCTGATGCAATCGCCTCTGGATTGCCGCAAAGTTTCTTAATCATTGCCGAGGCTGGGCTCCTCTCCCAGATTCCAATGAGCCAGATTGCATTGAACCCCCAACTACTTAAGATTTCCAGTTCTTCATCCGGAATCTGGTCAAGCCTTGTTATCGGTCTATTATACTTTTTGCTCAACTGATAGAGCCAGACATAGGTATGCTTGGCGATCATAACAACATTGGGCATCCAGTTTGTATCCGGGGAGAACCTCTCTTCATCAAAATATAAATCCTCTGATTCCTTCTCCTTCGGGAAAAATTGTGGGACCAATATCGGCCCCGGACCACCCGGGCGCTTCTTCTCTTCTTCTTTTATGAAGTCAAGGGCAATCAGAAGTTTTTCAGGAAACTTATCAATCAATTCGGGTAAGAGCAATATATTCCAGTGCTTTTTGATATATAGTAATTGCCCTTCAAGGGAATTGGGGGATGCCTTTATCGGTGAAAAAAGGAGTTCAAAAAGATTCTGATTATAGGGACCAAAAGTAGGCTGGGTTTTAAAAAAATCTTCAAGGAAATCAATAATCAGTTTATAATCTGTATTATTTCTTAAATCTGTATCATCAAATAATTCTTTAAATTGATTAAAGGCGGGATTTTCATTTGCCAGAAATAGAAGAATAATCTCCTTTAAGGTAGCAACAAGATTAGAATTCTTACCAAGATATTCCCCACTTGATTTATCACCAAGGTAGACCGAAAGGGGCGGGAAGTTTTCTACAAATTTTTCCATCACCCTTTCAAATTTCTCCTTCTTCATCTTCTTTTTTAATTCTCTGATTGCATTCTCAAATGCATCGGGGTTTTTCTCTTTTTGATATTTCTCAATTACAAAATGGAGTATTTCGTCAATCAAGCCCATTGCATTCAACTGACTGACCTTTATTAGTGGAAGACCTTTTTTTTCTCTGTCTCTATTTAACTTATCAGCAAAGATTTTAACCGATTTTAAGTCCACAAAAACCACATTTCCGGTTAACTGGTATAGACTTCTATCAAAATTAAACTGGTCCCGGATTTTTTTCTGGATATGGAACTCAAATTCCCTTTTTCGCATCAGAATTTAGCTGCGGTGTTTTTTAGGTATTTTTGAGAAAAAAATTCAAATTTCTTCTATTTTGGCTCTTCCTTTTTTGATAGACTCTCAAGTTTGGATTCAAGTTCACTAATCCTTTGAGCAAGTTTTTCCTTTTCCGCTTCCTTCTCTTTCTGGGCAATCCGGGTGAGCATTCCGAATGCAATTACCATAAGAATAACTGCCCAGAAAGGGGTAAACCATTCAAAGATGTTAAAGAGATGAAATATGAGTGCCAAAACACCCAAAATAAACAAAATCAGTGCCCAAATTGCCATATTAAACCCCCTGTATATGATTATAACTATTTATTTATTCAAGTCAATAGTAAGTTGCAAACGTTAAGGGACCTTATTTACACCTTAAAAAAGATGTTAAAGTAATACTTCAAGTAATAGGACTCCCGGGGAATATTAAAGAACTAATAAAATTATCAAAATACCGGGTGTATTTATGGTTAGAATAATAATTTATTATTACACAAAAATAACTTTTAAAGGAAAAACTGTTTGGCATTTTTTCGTAATTTTTTATGCGATTTCAGCATTACAATTTAACCTCACCTTTTGTTATGTTAAATTGTAAACCCATTATTAAGGATTATACTCAGAATTTACTATGCTTTCAAGAGGTTTTGTTTAATTTTTCACGCAGAATTCAGGTTAATACAATACAGAAGGCCCCGCGCATTACAAACTTTACTTTAGCAAAATTCCCAAGGGAAAAAAGACCAGATAACCCAGCACAAGAAGAATTGGGGCAAGAACAATGTCGCCGTTCCTTAAAAGAATAAAACCGATGACTATGGAAATGAGTCCGATTCCAAAGAGGAGAAAATTCTTGCTCGTAAAATGGACATCAATTATTGCCTCTTCTCTTTTCTCCCTTTTTTCTTTCTTCTCCTTTTTTGCCATTAAATACCTCCTGATTTATTCCCCACTCATTTCAGCGAGTTTAACAAACTCGCCATTTCTTATCGTCCAGATATTAAAAGTTTCTCTTTTCTTAAAGATATTATTAAGGGCATCAATAAGATTTATCCTTTCATAGTTTTTTAATTCCCTTAAACTCCAGAGGACTTGAAAGAATTTTGCGGATATAAAATCGTCGGAATTAAATCCATTTTTTTCCAGTTCTTGCGCAACCAAAGAATCAACCTGGACCGGTGAGGTAAAGATTGATGACTCCACATATCTCTCGCCCAGTCTTATGACCTTTTCATTATAAAAAAAATCAAGACCCAGTAATTTCACACCGGTTAAGCCATAATAAAAAACTTGAGGTGCAGTATTGATTATCATCTCTGTATCCATCGCAAGGAAGATTGCCTCAGGTCTTTTCTTTTTTATCCTCTCCAGTTCCCATTTCAAAGTCACCGAATCGGGATTAAATGTCTCAACTGCCACAACCTCTCCATTATACCTTCTTACCTCATTTATGAAGATATTCCCGAGCCCTTTATATTTAAGAATATCAGCCTGGAGAACTGCAAATTTTGTGTAATGGAGCGAATTGATGCTATAATGGGCGACTATCTTAGTCTGCTCCTCCAGGGTCTGCCCCGGCATAAAGCAAGAAGATATCTGGTCAAATCTTGCCTCAAGCGTTGTTGGAATTATTACTGGAACACCCCGGGCAAAGGCAAATCCTACTGCACCCAGTGCTTCAATTGTAAATAATGGTCCAATAATAAAATCCACCTTTCTGTTTTCAATCAATTCTGAGGTTGCGATGGTTGCTTCAATCGGGTCAGATTTTGTATCCATCGTCACCAGAGAAAATGGCAGAGACCGGTTTTTTTCAAAAAATTTTATAATCTCTAAGAGTTTCATACCGTACTGGGAAAATTTACCACTCAAGGGTAAGAGGACCCCAACCCTGCCCGAGATGAGACCAAGGGAGGATACCTTCTTGAAGTCTTCAAACTCACCTCCATAATGGGTCTCGGGAAATCTCCTGGTTAAAAGTTCAAAATCTCTTCTTGCCTCTTTCTCTTTACCTTCTCTAATTTCTGCCTTAATTAAATTGTATAAAATCTCTTCATCAATTTGTTCACCGATGAATGTTCGGTGGAGTTTTTCTAAGTCAGAGACGGTTAATTTTGAAAGCAGGGTGCCGATCTTCTCCTTCACAATCCTTTTTTCTGAGGTATCGGGTGTTGATTTATAAAATTTTATAAAATAGTAAACCGCCTCATAGTCTTTTACCAGTTGGAGATTCGCCTCACCAAGTATTTTCAGGGTCTTTGTAGTATAATTGGAATTGGGAAATTCCTTCAGGAATTGTCTTCCATAATAGATGGAATTCTCGTAATCGGTAAGTTTATAGTAAGAAAAGGCAAGAAGATACAGGCCGGGTTCATAAACCCTTGTCCCGGGATAATTATTTACAAGTTTCTTTAGTTCAATCGTAGCCTTTTCATATTCCCTTGCCTTGAAATAGTTATTACCATTTTCAAAGATAGAATTTGCCTGTTCCTCAAAACTCCCTTTTAAAATTTTGGTTCTGATTATTGTGCACCCTTCAAAGTTCAGACTAAAAATTATTATATAAATTAGCAGATATTTCATATATAATATTAACCAAAAATTGACAAAAGTCAACAAATACCGCACCCGTGTTATTGAGGAGCGTAATAATATATTTTCTGTGCAAATGCAAGACTTTTTTGAGGTCGTCAAGGATTTCTTCCTTCAGTGTCCTTGGTGCCTGCTTATAGATTTCCGCATTTGATTTAATTATTGACCTTTTAGCCTTCATTGTGTATACTTCCTTCGGGAGGTTTATAATCATAGCGACTCCTTTCAGGCAAAATATACCCGGGAGTCGCTATTTTTTCAAGTATTGGGGTAAGAATTTTTATTTTGAAATATAGGAATTTGAGAAATTTCTATACTTTCAATAAATTAACAAGGGACCCCTCACCTTAATCCTCTCCCCGTTTTAACGGGGAGAGGG
>Ga0207433_10001298_pt1 | contig 54093 bp, 43 predicted proteins | sample YelNatPaOPGAMG01_FD_187559 | JGI IMG/M metagenome (GOLD analysis project Ga0207433, IMG submission 187559) | Hot spring thermophilic microbial communities from Obsidian Pool, Yellowstone National Park, USA - OP-RAMG-01 (SPAdes) (version 3) | ecosystem: Environmental > Aquatic > Thermal springs...
GTCCACGGCACCACAGCCTCCATGGTGCTCAGAAACTGCTCTCGGCGACTGGGTCGGGAATACTTCTCGAAACTCGGCTGGCAGGCAAATGTTATCTGGCGCATCGCGTCCTCGTTACTCCTACATCATTAGACGCCAATGACGCGGATTCGGAACTTAATCAGAGGCTCCCTAGAGGATGGTGATTTGCTGATCGTCATAACCGGCGCGACAGTCGGGCGTGTTGCTGTATTCGATAGTTCTTTGCCCGCCGGTCTCGTCAGCCAACACGTTTCTGTTTGCCGTTTACCGCAGAACGTATTCTTCCCACGCTTTGCGTGGTGGGGATTGAGAGGGACTGACGGACAAGCTCAACTCTTGGGCAGTAAATACGGACAGGGCAAGCCCGGACTGAATCTCGAACAGGTTCGGAATCTTTCTCTGCCTTGCCCACCAACCGAGATACAAAAGTCCGTCGCCGCCGAGTTAGACGCTTTGGAAGCGAACGTCGATAAGGTAAAGACGCTTCAATCCGAAACCGCGCGCGAACTGGACGCCATGCTCCCTGCTATTCTCGACAAGGCGTTCAAAGGAGAGTTGTGACGCATGGCCGACGAAAAGAGGAATATGAACGAGCCGCCAATTCCTGAGCCAGTCGGGTCCCACCCAGCATGGTGCAGGCTGATCGATCAGTTGAACTGGTACGACGGCAAGAGCCGGTACTGCCAACGTCGGTTCAAGGGCTTGAAGTTCGCACAGATTGCGCTGGCTGTCTTGATTCCAACTACAAGCCTGTTGCCTGCGGACTATGCAAAATGGACGGCGTCCATCGCGGGCGCACTAATTGCTGTGCTAGAGGCTGTGCAGCAGATGAACCAATACTCAACTCTGTGGGTGATGTACCGGGCTACCGCCGAACGGCTCAAGCACGAAAAATACCTGTTCCTTTCCGCTGCAGGCCCCTACAAGGGCTTGGCCGAACCTGAGCGGTTGGTCGCACTGGCTGAAAGGGTCGAGGAGCACGTCTCGACCGAACACGCCAACTGGTTCAATGAAACCCGCCGCGCCGGCACCGCGCAGAAACGGGAGGGCGCGTGATGCCGGTCGTGCGCCCCACAGAACTGACCATTGGAGCGCGGTCATTGCCGTTGCCGGTATACTTCCCATCCATTTCTTCGGTCAAGACGGCGCTGTACCCGCAGGATTACATACAGTTGCTGTCGTCGCTGGGCGGATTGAACGGCCAGTTTCTGGTATCGGCCTTCGATCTGGCAGACATCGATCAGCCGCAGTTGGCCCAGCAGGCGCTGGCCTCTGCGCGCGAGGCGGGCGTCGTCACGTTGATGGATTCCGGAAACTATGAAAGTTTCTGGAAGGACGCCCAGGCAAACTGGAAGCAAGCAGATTTTCACAAGATTCTGGCCGACTTTCCCTGCGATTTAGCCTTCGGCTTCGACGAGCAGCAGCCACCCGCCAACGCTGACGATCACGTTGCTCTGGTCGCGGAACGCTGGCAAGCAGATCAAGCCGCAGCAGGTAGTTGCCAGATCGTCCCCATCGTTCACGCCTCGGCCAATGAATTACCCGCGTTGTGTGCAGCCGTCGCCAACAAGACCGGCGTCACGATGCTGGCGGTTCCAGAACGGAGGCTGGGCAATGGCGTTTTGGATCGTGCCCGCGCCGTGAAGGCCATTCGGGAGGCACTGAACGAACTCGGGCGTTACGTCGTTTTGCACCTGTTGGGCACTGGCAACCCCATTTCTATCGCCTTGTACTCGGTGATGGGTGCTGACAGCTTCGATGGGCTGGAATGGTGCCAGACGGTTGTCGATCATGAATCCGGCCTTCTCTACCACCTTTCACAAGCTGACTTTTTTGCCGCTCAGACCGCGTGGGGCGATGACGACGAGCTGTCGTTTCAAGCGCGCACATTGGCCCACAACCTAGAATTCTTCTCCGATTGGATGCGAAGGCTGCATGATGCGATGACTCAGGATCGCCTGCCAGAATTCTGCCGATCCAATTTGCCCCCTCGCGCATTTCGCCACGTTGCCGATGTTGCTGGCTGGAGCCAATCATGACCGTGGACATCATCAACCAGACCATTCGCGCGATGTGTCTTGAGATCAAGACACACGCATCTGCCACGCAGAACTGGCAACTGATGACGGAAGATGAATTTCTGTACGAAGCAGCAATCTGCATCTTCGGCAGCCAGATGGTTTTCGAGATCGCCGTTGCAACGGCGGATAGGCTGCAAGAGAGGAAGCTGCTCCAGCCTGCGCCACGCAGGCGAAGTGTTCAAACCATTGAACGAGAGGTCGTTGAAGCTCTTGCCGATCCGTTGCCGGTTCCCGCATCTGATGGGACGCAGCGATGGGTCCGACCGCGCTTCAAGAACCGGCAGGCGTCCTTGCTGGCTAGGACCATCGTTGAAATCTATGGGCAATCCCGAACGATCCGAGGGTTCTTGTCCGATGCCGGAAATGCGAGAGAAGCACGCGAAACCTTGATGCAGCACGTTTGGGGCTTCGGCCCCAAACAGGCCAGTCTCTTTCTACGCCGTGTGGGCTACTGCGCCGACCTCGCCGTGTTGGATGTCCATGTGTTGGACTATCTGCAACTGGCTCGTGGCCTGTCGCTGCCACCTAGCAAACTGGGCCGCCTTTCGCTGTATGAGGAAGTCGAGAATACCTTTCAGGAGATTGCTGCCGAGTTTGGCCATTCGATGGGGTGCGTCGATTTGGCAACATGGTTGACGATGCGCGTAGCGAAAAGGGAGGCTTTCCTGTGAGTTTCGTGAATCTGGTTTCCGGTGGCCTCGATTCGACGCTTATCGGCGTGATGGCGAAGGAGGAAGGTGTCGAGCACTTCCCGCTGTTTATCGACTACGGACAACGGGCGGCCCGTAAGGAATGGGAAACCTGCAGGCTCGTCCACAATGCCTTGGGACTTCCGGCACCGACACGGATGGATTTATCGGGATTCGGGCACGTCATCGCATCCGGACTGACCCGTCAGGAACTCGATATCAAAGCTGATGCGTTCACGCCGGGCCGCAACTTGATGTTCTTGCTGATGGGCAGTGCTTATGCCTATCAGCAAGGCGCTTCGTCGGTGACGATTGGCTTGCTGGCAGAAGAATTCAGTCTGTTCCCCGACCAGAAACGGCAGTTTGTGGCTCAGGCCGAAACCACCATTTCTTTGGCAATGGGGCAGCAGATCAAGGTGCTCACGCCACTGATCGAATTCTGTAAGGCAGATGTGGTCAGGCTGGCGCAAGCCAAAGGCATCACGGGCACCTACTCGTGCCACGCGGGTAATTCAGAACCTTGCGGACGGTGTATCGCCTGCTTGGAATTTCAATTCGATAAGGAGAAATGACATGGGCGGAGGCTCGGGCGGTCGTCTCGATAGTTCTGATATAAAGCGCCTTGAAGAACAGGCAAAACGGAAGCTAACTGAGGCAAAAGGTGACGCCAGTAGGCACGTTTTCATCAGCTTCAATCACGAAGATATGGACGAGGTGAACCTGCTTCGTGGTCAAGCGAAGAACGAGAAGGTCGATTTGCAGTTCGACGATCATTCCGTTAAGGAGCCATTCGACAGTACCAACGCCGATTACATCAAGCGGCAAATCCGCGAGAAGATCGACCGCTGTTCGGTAATGGTGGTGTATCTCTCCGAGAAAACTGCCTCCAGCAAATGGGTGAATTGGGAGATCGAGGAGAGCATCAAGCGCGGCAAAGGTGTCATCGGGGTTTATAAGGGAGACAAGGCCCCTGCCAGTGTTCCCCCGGCGTTCCAGCAAAACGGTTGCAAGTCCGTGAAGTGGGAGCACGCCGCGCTGATGAAGGCCATCGAAGACGCGAGCACGAGGAGATAAGCAGGGGTGGACGATGACAACAGGGAAGCTCACTTCATCGAAGCAGGCCGATGCCTTGCTCACGGAACTGCGTGGCCTGATTGAGTCTGCGCGTCAACGTGTGGCACAGACGGCCAACAGCACACTCACAATGCTGTACTGGCATGTGGGCTTGCGCATCCGCAATGAGGTTCTGCGAGAGGGCCGCGCAGAGTACGGAGCACAGATTATTGCGACGCTGTCGGCGCAATTGGTGCGCGATTATGGGAAGGGCTTCAACGCATCCGCATTGACCCGCATGGTCAAATTCGTAGAAGCTTTTCCCGATGAGGCAATTCTGGCGACACTGTCGCAAGAATTGAGTTGGAGTCACTTTGTCGAAATTCTGCCGCTGAAGCAGCCTTTGGAGCGGGAGTATTACGCCGAACTCTGCCGCGTAGAGCGTTGGAGTGTGCGTACCTTGCGCGAACGCATCGGCAGCCAGTTGTACCTGCGAACGGCCATCGCAAAACAACCGGAAAGCGTGGTGAAAGCGGAGATCAGCCATCTCCGCGCGGGTGGTCAAATGACGCCCGACCTGGTGTTTCGTGACCCCTATATGCTCGACTTTCTGGGACTACCGCACGGCTATAGCGAGCGTGATCTGGAAGACGCCATTCTGCGGGAAATGGAACGTTTTCTGCTAGAGTTTGGCGCGGGGTTTACCTTTGTGGCGCGACAGAAGCGCATCACGGTTGGGACGGATGACTTCTATCTGGACTTGCTCTTCTATCATCGGCACCTGCGCCGACTGGTTGCAGTGGAGCTGAAACTGGAGAAGTTCCAGCCTGCGCACAAAGGTCAGATGGAGCTATATCTGCGCTGGTTGGACAAGCATGATCGTGCGGAGGGAGAAGAGCCTCCCATCGGGTTGATTCTGTGTGCTCAGTCCGACACCGAACAGGTGGAATTATTGGAGCTTGGCGCAGCGAATATCCGCGTGGCGGAGTATCTGGCGCACATTCCAGACATGGAGATGTTGCAGGCGCAGTTGCATCGTGCCGTGGCTCTGGCGCGTGAGCGCGTGGCACAAGCGGCCCTGCCTCATGAGTAGGAAATTCCCAGACTGATCCGCCAGCCCAGAGGCCCGCGCTGCTACGCAGCGGATGAACGAGCGACACGTCACCCCCAAATGGGTAGCTGCCGGTAAACCGGCCCTTTGATCCCGGTTCGCCAACGTAAACGTACTTTGAATCAGCAGTTTGACGATTCGCGCATCCGGGACAGAGGAGATGCGTTTACGCGCGTAAACGCGCAAAGCACGCCAGAGCGCCCGCAGCGTAAACGCACTGATAGACAAGGGCTTCCAGCATCCCGACGCTTGACGGCCAAAATCGCAGGGTGCAAGCTGGTTTTGAGGCGGGCTTCCCCATGAGCACTCCCCGCATCCCGGCTCCGTTGCAGTCTGCGGCTTCACCGAAGGACGAAGCGCGTTCGGTTTTGCGTGCCAAAACCATTGCAACCAGGGTAACGCCGGAAGAACTGGCAGAGGTAGAAACCGCCGCCGAAGGCGCAGGGAAAACAGTGGCTGAATGGCTGCGCGAGCTGGCCCTGAAAGCCGCTCGGCAACGTCCGGCAGACCCTGCCGAGCTGCTGCTGGCCGAGGTTTCGGCCCTGCGATACATGCTCCTGAATCTCTTTCACGCGACGGCCCAGGCGAACGCCGAAGGCAAGCATCTATTGCCCGATTCCGTGGTCAAAATCCGGGACCAGGCCAACGTACGGAAGCTCGCCGATGCTCGCAAATTGCTCTCAGATTTCCTTGCCGGGGAGGATGGAGCCGGAGGGCAGAAATGAACGCCGGAGCGATGCGCTTTCCCAGCCGGGGCCGATGGGTGCTTTGGCTGGTTTTGCTCTTCGCGCTGGGGCCGTTTGTGGTGATCTTTCCGGCTGCGCTTTGGCTTGGCTGGACCATGAATCCAGTCCAGAACTTCTACCTCGGAACCTATGCCGCCTGTTCCACGTTGAGCAGCTATCCCGGTGCGCTGACAACTGTTCGCTACGTCGAAAAGACGGCTCCGGGGCGGAAGCCGGAGCCTCTGTTGCCCGAGGACGCTGTGAAAAGATCGGACGCGCGGCATCCTATCGCGCTGAGTCCGAAGGCGCTTTCGGAAGGCTGGCATGGCGTCACCATCACGCCTCCGCAGAAGGTTCGCGCGAAGGAGCTGCAAGCATACCTCCAGGACACAATCTACAGTGGCGATAGCGCATGGCTGATCTTCCTTCGGCCTGTTCTCTACCTGGCGGCAGCGGTGCTATTCCTGTATGCCCTTTGGCTGACGTTTGCCCATAAACTTCGCGCAAGCCGGAAGCAGGAGGAACGCCACGGACGCAGGACCAAAGGCCCGCAGCTGGCCTCGGCTTTGCGGTGGCGCAGCGCAAAAAAGGACGGCATTCGTTTCCGCCTGCACTTCGAGAATTCGCTTTTACGGTGGTTGCCGTTTGGCCCAAGCTACCGGATTCCAAAGCGTCTTGAAGCCAGCCACATTTTGATGATGGGCGACACCGGCAGCGGCAAGTCCAACGCCATCCGGCAGCTACTTCGCCAGGTGCGGGAGCGCGGAGAAAGCGCCATCGTCTACGACCCGGCGATGGACTTTATGAGCGAATTCTACTCGCCCGCGCGTGGCGATTTAATTCTCAATCCATTGGACCAGCGTTGCCCGTATTGGAGTCTTGGCAAGGAGATCGACCGCGACGAAACAGCGGCGACCATCGCCGCCGCGTTCCTGCCGGAAAAGGAATACGAGAAAGAGTTTTTCACCGATGGGCCGCGCCGGATACTGGCCCATCTGCTCAAGCGGCAGCCGCAGCCCGGGGACATTCTGAGCATGATGGCCGAACCGTCACGGATCGAGCTTGCGGTGAAAGGAACGCCGCTCGCCGCGCTGCTCGATGCGGGAGCGCCCGCACAGCGGGCGGGTGTTTTGGCGAGTCTAAATATGGTGGCCGACAGTCTGGAATTGTTGCCGGAGTGGGAGCATACGAGGCCGACCTTTGCGACAGCGGAATGGTACACAAGCCGAAAGCGTTGGGTGTTTCTGACTTCCACTCCTGCCTATCGCGCAAAGATTTTGCCGCTGCATTCCGTGTGGCTTGATTTATTCATCCTCCGCATGATGGCCTCCTGCTCGACCGACAGAACCGTTGACCTGGGAACGGTTGGTCCGGTGCGACGATCCGCCGTGGACTCGCGCTTCTTCCATTTGGCGACCGTCTTCTGGTTGATGCCGTGACGCCGAGCCAAAGCCCTCATGCTCTCTTGACTATGCTGTATCGCTCGACGGACCGCCTCTGTCGTTGTGGCGCTCCGGTGAAGAACTTGTCCCATAGTGCCTCCTTCTCGCCTCCAGAAAAGTATGCACCATCAAATGCCGGGACTAAACATCTAGTAGACCCGGCGCTCTGAATTCGTCGATTGGATGGACAGTCCGCGTGGCATAATCTTCGCTATGGCGGAAACTACAGTCCTGTGGGCGACCGGGCTTTTGAGTGTGCTGGCGATAATGGCTGCACCAATCTCAGCTCTATGGATTCAACGAAAGATCGAAGACGACAAGGCCCTACGGCAGCGCAGACAGGCTATCTTCAATGCACTGTGGGTCAATCGGAGGCGGCAGTTCTGGGTTGCCCGCGTTGATGCTCTGAATATGATCGATATTGAGTTTATCGGTCAGCAAAGAGTGCTGGACGCTTGGCAAGCGCTCTTTGCTCATTATGTGCGAACCGACCATCCGGGGACTCAAGATCAGATATTCAACGAGCGAGAAGAGCTATTCGCCACATTGCTGTACGAGATGAGCCAGGTTCTCAAATATAAATTTAGCCGAACCTATGTACGGGACAACATTTATCGCCCGATCTTGCATGGCGAAATGGATGTAATGGAAGTTGAAACCCGCCGCCTCATCAATGGGCTACTCAAAAGTGATGCTCTGCCCGTCCGCTTTGTCGGGGTTGGAGCGCCTGACCCTCATGACATAGCTGCACCAAATCAAGACGCCGCAAACGCCACTGTGTTGCCTGAAGCCTAAGAAGCCCATAGGGAAGCGTTCTCGCATGAATATATTGGCGAACGGCTTTCCGCGAGATCAAGCCTCATATGTCTGTTTGTATTTACTCAGGCATAGAATCTTCCTATGCTGACGATCTCCAAGCCGCTGTCAGCTTCACAGGTACGGACGTACCATGAGCGGGAGTTTGCGTCGGAGCGGCAGAACTATTGGAGCCGCGATCAGCAGGGACATAGCGAGTGGCAAGGCAAGCTGGCCGAGCAATGGGGCTTGGAAGGCGCAGTTGGCAATGAGCACTTCGCCAGGCTGACCGAAGGCCAGCATCCACACACGGAAGCGCAGCTTGTTCGGCATCAAGCCTCCAAAACCTACGAGGGAAAATTCGGCAAGGAAGTGACCAGCGTAGAGCATCGCGCCGGTTGGGATGCTACGTTCTCCGCGCCAAAGTCGGTTTCCCTGACTGCCCTTGTCGGCGGTGATGAGCGCGTAAGAGAGGCGCATCGGGAGAGCGTGCGTGTTGCACTGGCCGAGTTGGAGAAGTACACGCAGGCCCGCATCGGCAATGTCCATGCGCCGGAGACGACAGGCAAATTCGTTGCGGCTACCTTTGAGCACGATACCGCGCGGCCTGTAAACGGCTACGCCGCGCCGCAGCTCCACACCCATGCTGTGATCTTCAATGTCACCGAACGCGACAACGGACAAACCCGCGCCTTGCAGCCGCAGGAACTATTCGCTTCGCAACGCTATGCCACCAGCGTTTACCGTTCCGAGTTGGCGATGCGGTTGCAGGGTTTGGGCTACGAGTTGGAGCGTGGTAAGCACGGACAGCCGGAGATCAAGGGTTATACGAAAGAGTATCTGGAGGCCAGCAGCCCGCGCAGGGAGCAGATCAAAGACCATCTGCGTGAGATGGGAATTGACGGAGCCGGAGCCGCGCAGGTTGCGGCGCACCGGACGCGAGACAGCAAGGAGCTGCTATCACCGGAACAGGTATTAGAGAGGCATCGGAATCTCGCCGCGCAGTATGGGCATCAGGCCGACAAAGTAGTGGCCGAAGCGCGAGAGCGTGGACAGCGCCACGTTCACGAACCCGCGCTGAATCGGAGCACAGTGGCCGCGCAACAGGCCGTCACGTATGCCCGCGATCATTTGTTTGAGCGTTCCGCCGTACTGGATAGGCGTGAGCTTCTGGAAGCGGCGCTCAATCGCGGCATGGGGGAAACAACGTATGCCCACATCCGGCAGGAGTTCGCGCAGCGGGCCGCGCGGGGCGAGTTCCGCACGGTCGGAGCAGGACAACAGTACACCACTGCCGCGATGCTTCGCATGGAACGCGAAATCATTACACGGATGCAGGAAGGCAATCAGCGCGGGATGAGTGACCCGATGCTGGTTTCTCCGCAGATTCGGATTGCGGCGGAAGACCGCCATCCGGAGCTGAATACTTCGCAGCGCCAAGCCGTTGACCAAGTGTTTCTCTCCCGCGAAAAGATAGTGGGATTAGATGGAGTCGCGGGCGCAGGCAAGACAACGGCGCTGAGCGTCATCCGTGAAGGTGCGGAGGCGCAAGGATACATAGTCGAAGGCTTCGCGCCTACATCTCGCGCGGCGCAAAAGCTGGCCGACGCCGGTATGGAAACGTCCACGTTGCAAAAGCATCTTGCGCGTGGAGAAAAGCCGGATACCGGCGAGCGTCACCTCTATGTGCTCGATGAATCCTCACTCGCGTCCACCAGACAGATGCACGAGTTTGTGAATCGTCTTCATCCGAACGACCGCGTGTTGCTGGTAGGCGACCGCCGCCAGCATGAGGCAATCGAAGCAGGGCGTCCCTTCGCGCAGCTTCAAGACGCGGGCATGAAAACGGTGAAGCTCGAAGAGATCGTCCGCCAGAAAAACCCTGAATTGAAACAGGTGGTGGAGCAGCTTGCGCGGGGTGAGGTGCGCGAGGCCGTGCAGGGTTTGGAGCGGCAGGGCCGCGTCCATGAGATTGCAGAGCGTGAGAATCGCATCACCGCCATAGCAAAGGAATACGCGAAGTCGCCGGAGGGTACGCTGGTTGTTTCGCCCGACAACCGCTCCCGCGTGGAGATCAACGAGCGTATCCGTGCAGAGATGCAGGAGCGCGGCTCAGTCAGTAAAGACGAGCATCGCATAGCGGCGCTTGTACCGCGCCAAGACCTCACCGGGCCGGAGCGGACATGGGCCGCGCGGTACGAGTTCAACGATGTAGTGCGATATGCCCGCGCATCGAAAGAGACTGACATGGAGCGCGGCGAATACGCGCGAGTCAAAAGTGTTGACGCTGACAAGAACCTGTTGACGGTGGTGCGGGCCGATGGCTCAGAGCTGACCTATGATCCTCGACGACAGCAAGGCGTGTCTGTGTATCGGGAAGAGCCGCGCAGCTTCGCCGTGGGCGACCGCATCCAGTTCACCGCGCCAGCGAATGACTTGAAGATTGCCAACCGCGAATTAGGGACGGTCGAGGCCATCGGCCAGGATGGGCGTCTGTCTCTCAAGTTGGACGGAGGCCGTGACGTGCATCTCGATCCGCGCGAGCATCCTCATCTCGATCACGGCTATGCGGTGACGAGCCATTCCAGCCAGGGGCAGACCGCAGAGCGTGTATTAATTCACGTCGATACCGAACTGGCCGCGAAAGACCTGCTCAACAGCCGCATGGCTTACGTTGCCGTCTCGCGCGGAGCCGAAGACGCGCAGCTCTACACCAACGACCGTGCGAAGCTGCCGGAAGCGTTAGGGCATGACGTGTCCCACGAGAGCGCCCACACGCCAACGATAAAGCCGGAGCAATCCATCAAGCCGCCACAGCCGGAAATCGCGCCGGTCATCGAACACGGCTTAGGCATAGGGCATAGCCTCTAAACCCACCTGCCCCGGATAATGGAGCGTAGCCCAACCTAGCTGGGTGTCAAGGCCGCCGCCGCTTGCGCGGTGCCTTCAGAAAACCTTGATACACGGCCTAACAGTTGGGGAAAAATCAGCCAGTTATTCCGGGGGGCAGGTAGAAAAGCAAAGCCTTGAAGAAAAGGGTGCGATGGATAAAAAGTCCCACAATTTACACAAAAACTTACACATCTGATGGCTTCTCTTGCGTAAACCGTTTATTATCATGGTGAAATCGGCAGACACAGCGGACTTAAAATCCGCAGGCCGCAAGGCCGTGGGGGTTCAAGTCCCCCTCCGGGCACCACAAACACCCAATTACACCCTCCTTAGCAGCTCATCTCATCCTTCCCGCCCATCCTCGATATACTCATCTGTCTGCCTCCATCCACACATGGGAGCAGGGCACACATCACCCCACTTGGAGCGCTCATGTCTTCACCTGCCGTCGATTACGCCCGCCAGCACCAGTCCCGCTTTCTTGACGAACTCAAGGATCTGCTGCGCATCCCCTCCGTCTCCACGCTGCCCGAGCACAAGGCTGACGTGCGCCGCGCCGCCGAGTGGCTCGCCGCTGAGCTCACGCGCATCGGCATGGAGCACGTCGAGGTCATCGACACCCCCGGCCATCCGCTCGTCTATGCCGACTGGCTCCACGCCGCCGGAAAACCGACCTGCCTTGCCTACGGCCACTATGACGTGCAGCCGGCCGACCCGCTCGACGAGTGGAAGACCCCACCCTTCGAGCCCACCGAGCGCGACGGCAATCTCTACGCCCGCGGAGCCGTCGATGACAAGGGGCAGATGTACATGCACATCAAAGCCCTCGAATCGCTCCTGGCCACCTCCGGCGGCAAGCTGCCCATCAATATTCGTGTGCTGCTCGAGGGCGAAGAAGAAGTCGGCGGCGAGCAGATCGCCGAGTTCGTCAAAAATCACCCCGAGCGCCTGCAGTCAGACTTCGCGCTCATCTCTGACACCGAACTCTTCGCCGCCGAGCTGCCCACCCTCTGCGTCGGCCTGCGCGGCATGATCTACACCGAAATCGAAGTCCGCGGAGCCATGACCGACCTGCACTCCGGCATGTATGGCGGAGCCGCGCCCAATCCCTTCGTCGCCCTCTGCCAGATCATCGCTCAGCTCAAAGACGCCAACGGGCGCGTCCAGATTCCCGGCTTCTATGACCGCGTCGAGGCTCCCACCGCTGACGAGCTCGCCGCCTGGAAGTCGCTGCCCTTCGACGAGGAGCACTACCGCAAGACCGAGATCGGCTCGCCCACCCTCACCGGCGAACCCGGCTACAGCGTCCTGGAGCGGACCTGGGCTCGCCCCACACTCGACGTGCACGGCATGCCCGGCGGCTTCACCGGCGCCGGAGCTAAAACTGTCATCCCCGCCAAGGCCACCGCCAAGGTCTCCATGCGCCTTGTCCCGGCCATGACCGCTGAGGACACCTTCGCCAAATACAAGAAGTTTGTCGAATCCCTCTGCCCGGCCGGAGTCACCGTCGAGGTCCGCCTCATCCATCAGGGCGAGGCGCTGGTCATCGACACCGCCAATCCTTATATAGAGGCCGCCACCCGCGCCCTCAAAGAGATCTGGGGCAAAGACACGGTCTTCATCCGTTCCGGCGGCTCCATCCCCATCGTCGGAGACTTCAAGCGCTACTTGAAGTTACTCTCTGTAATGATGGGATTCGGCTTGCCCGACGACAACCTCCACGCCCCCAACGAAAAGTTCCACATCGCCAACTTCCATCACGGCATCGAGTCCATCATCCGCTTCTGGGAAGAGACCGCAAAGTAGGGAATTGACCCCTTAAAACAAGCAGTCAGGGTGCCCCGGGTCCGTCCTTTCGGACCCGGGCCAAAGCCGCACCCCCTGTCATCCCGACCCAAGCTCCGCCCCTAACCCCTGTCATCCCGACCGAAGCGACCACCCCCACCCCTCCGTCATCCCGACCGAACGAAGTGAGCGGAGGGACCTGCATTCCCGCCACTCAGCAAAACATCTCTCGAAAAGCGTCATTCTGAGGCCCGCCTTTTGGCCGAAGAATCCCGGCAATTTCTCCATCCCCAACACCGCTCGGAGTTTCCCCCACCATCCTCCCCCCTTGTCATCCCGACCGAACGAAGTGAGTGGAGGGACCTGCATCGAACCCTCCAGAAAACAGGCATCATCTGAACCGCAAACTGAGCTAAAATGATCCCAGGCGGTCCACTCCAAAAAAGCCCGCCACGAGGCACCCATCATGGTCAAGCCCGATCAAATCGCCGAAGTCATGGGCGGAGCCGCCATCCTCGGCCACGCCGTCCACTCGCTCCGCGATCTGGAACTCACCGTCTCCACCGGCCTTCCCAAGCGCGCTCTGCGCCTTGCCGTCGAGCGTGTTTACCCGGCCCGCAGCGACGCCCGCCGTGCCATCTTCCGCGTCGTGCCTGAGGCCACCTATAAGCGCCGCACCCGTCTTTCCCCCACTGAGAGTGAGCGCACTGAGCGCCTCGCCCGCGTCATCGCCGCCGCGGAGCACGTCTGGGGCGCCCGCGACTCGGCCCGCGAATGGCTCACCCGCCCGCATCCAGAACTGGGCGACCGCACCCCCCTCGACGCTGCGCTCAGCGAAGTCGGCGCGCGCCAGGTCGAGGAGCTGCTCGACCGCATCCTCTACGGCATCCCCGCCTGATGCAGGCATACCGTATCGCCGACCGGCGCTATCCGCTGCTCGATGGCATGGGCGCGGCCCGCATCGGCGGCCGCTGGAACTCCCCCGGCCATCCCGTCATCTACGCCGCCCAAACCTACTCCGGCGCTCTGCTTGAAATTCTCGTTCACGCCAATCTCAACCGCCTGCCGCCCACGCAGGTTGCCGTCGAGCTTACGATTCCCGATACTCTCCCCATCGAACGCCTCGCCCCTGCCGACTTGCCCGGCTGGGACGCCCCCAACCTCGCCGCCAGCCGCAAATTCGGTGACCGCTGGCTCCAGGAGCAGCGCACCGCCATCCTCATGGTCCCCGGCCTCGTTACCCACGGCCACGAGCACAACGTGCTGCTCAACCCCGCTCACCCTGATTTCGCCCGCATCACCGCCAGCCCGCCGCAGGAGGTCGCCTGGGATGACCGTCTCTTCCACCGCAAATAGTCCCACTCCCAGCCTGCGCGCCTTCCTGCTCGCCGGCGGTCGCAGCTCCCGTATGGGGCAGGACAAAGCCCTGCTCTCCATCCACGGCCAGCCCCTCGTCCAGCAAATGCTCGCCAAACTCCGCGCCCTCGGTCTTGAAGCCACCGTCTGTGGCAACCGTGCTGACCTGGCCGCCTACTCGCCCATCCTGCCCGACGCTGCCGAAGCCTGCGGACCCCTCGGCGGCATCACCGCCGCGCTCGAATCCTCCCCCGCCGAGCTCAACCTCATCCTCGCCGTCGATCTCCCCGGCCTGCCCGTCGCATTCCTCAGCTGGCTCGCCGCTCGCGCCACACTCAGCCAGGCCGACGCCACCATTCCGTATGCCCTGGGCCGCCCGCAGCCGCTTTGCGCTGTTTATCACCGCAATCTGGCCCCAGGCCTGCGCCAATCTCTCATTTCCGGCGATTACCGCATCATGAGTGCAGTCCATCGGGCCGCTTCCCGCATCGATACATTTATGGTCGAACAGGTCGCAGCCGCCGGTGCATTCAACCTCACCCCGCCCTTGCCGCCCGTGCATTGCTGGTTTGGTAACCTCAACACGCCACAGGACGCCGCCCGCTATGCCGCATCTCATCCATCGAATAAGCTGGAAGGGAACGAGACCGCCGATTGAGCACACCCGACAAGCCTCCGGTTGAGATGGAAGTCATTCCGCAGCAGACCCACGCCGAGCGCCTCGCCGCGCCGCCGGGGGCGGCTCCGGTGCGGGCTGACGGTCCGCAGCTTATCCACGGCAAAGAGCCTTACATCGCTTTTGAGCATGTCTTCAAGGCATTCGGCTCGCAGGTCGTGCTTGAGGATGTCTCTTTCTACGTCATGCCTGGCGAGGTGCTCTGCATTCTCGGCCGCTCCGGCGTGGGCAAGTCGGTCTCTCTGCAGCAGATTGTCGGTTTCCTCAAGCCCGATGCCGGCCGCATCTTTGTCTCCGGAGAAGAAATCACCGGCTTTACGGAAAAACAGATGCAGCTCATCCGCCGCAAAGTTACCATGGTCTTCCAGAACGGAGCGCTCTTTGACTCGCTCTCCGTGCGCGAAAATGTCGCCTTCCCGCTGCGTGAGCGCAATGAGCTGCAGGAAGATCAGATCATGCAGATCGTCAAAGGCCTGCTTGACATGGTGGGTGTCCAGGAAGATCTCTTTGACGAGCTGCCTTCCGGCCTTTCCACTGGCATGAAACGTTCCGTCGCCATCGCGCGCGCCCTTGCCGCGCAGCCTGAGGCCATTCTCTATGACGAGCCCACCACCATGGTCGACCCGCTCATTGCGCGGCTCCTGGGCGATCTCATCCTCAAGCTCAAGCACCAGCTTCGCCTCACCAGCATCGTCGTCACCCATGACATGCGCTTCGCCGAGCGGCTGGCCGACCGTGTCCTCTTTTTGCATCAGGGCAAAGCCCATTTCTTCGGCACCATGGAAGAGATGAAACAATCCAAAGACGAGATTTTGCAGCAATTCCTGGAACTGGATACGCTGGTTCTTCCCGGAGCGTAAGGAGACGATGGAGCAGGCACAACCGCAGGACTTTGTAGGCACCTGGCGCCTTGTGGAATATACCTTTCACCATGAGGACGGTTCCGTCGAGAGGCCCTGGGGCCACGACGTCACCGGCTATCTGCTCTACACGCCGCAGGGCTACATGAGCGCCAGCCTCAGCCCGGCGCATCGCAACTGGCGCTCCCGCCTGGCCCGTCTCCGCGCCGAGGTGCCCGAGGCAGAAGAGGGCGGCATGGCCCGTCTGGCCCGTCGCGGAGTACCCCGCGACTACATCGCCTACTCCGGCCGCTTTGAGTTGAAAGACGGCATGATCATCCACCACGTCGAGGTGAGCCTCTTCCCGCACTGGGTCGGTCTGCCGCAGCATCGCCATTACGAGTTCCGCGAAAACCAGCTCACCCTCCGCACCTCCTCCATCAACAGCGGCCGCGACCGCGTCGTCGCCCAGCTCCGCTGGCAGCGGGTGGAGTAGCCCTCCCCTCACGCCCCACCTCAATAGCCGCGTCATTCTGAGGCCAACGGCCGAAGAATCCCGGCCATCTTTCGCACACACACGCCGCCCCAAGTTTCTCCCACCATCCCTCTGCCCCTGCCGAATTATTGTTGCCGGTAATTTCCCCTCATTCCGATACACTCAAAATGGGGAACAAAGCAGGCTCACCGCCCTGCTTTTGTCGTTTTTCCCAAAAAACTGGCGACATTAACACCTTCGTAAATCACTGATTCCATGGGACTTGCCCGCCTAATGTCGAGCAAGTCACATGGAATCAACAGCTTACAAGACGTTAATGTGTGTTATTTTTTTTTTGCGCACCCGGGCCGCCGCGCAAGCGGCCTGGTGCCCCATTCAAGCCTGCCGTTGGCTTGAGTGGGGTAGTTCCACTCGACCGTGTCATTCCCGACCAAAGCGACCACCCCCACCCCCTTGTCATCCCGACCGAACGAAGTGAGCGGAGGGACCTGCATTCCAGCCCCGCCCCGCTACTCCAGCACTAAAGTCACATACAGTTGCCGGGGTCCATGCACGCCGCGAATGCGGGTCATCTCAATATCCGCCGTGGCCGACGGACCGGAAATCAGTGTCAGCGGCTCGGTGGCGGCATCCGCCAGTCGCGCAAAGGCTTCCGGAACCGTCTCCACCACCTGCGAGGCCCGCACCACACACAGATGCCGGTCCGGGATCAGCGACGTGCGCCGCCGTCCTTCCCCCGCGCCGTGCCGCAGCACCAGCGTGCCCGTCACCGCAATGCCCACGGAGCAGGCCGTCACCACGCCCGCGCAGCGATCCAGCTCCTCTACGCCTGCCTCGCTCTCGGGCAACATCGCCGGGCACCCGGCCAGCCACTCGGCAGGGAAGCCATCGGCCACCACCCACGGCAGCGCCGCCTCGTCCGCCTCCCGCACCACTCCGGCAACGGCCGAGGCCACGTCCTGGGCAGCCACACTCATCACCTGCGCGTCATACTCGCGCAGCCGCTCCACAAACAGCTCCAGCCGCTGTGGCAGAGTCAAAGCCCCCGCGCTCCGATAGCTGGCTGGGCGGTCTTCGGGTTCGTAACGGTTATCGTTACCTTTTACCGCATTCCGAATCCGCGCCAGAATCTCCGCCCGTGCCTCACTCCCCGTCACGATGCGTCTCCTTCCACCATTGCCGGAACGACTGCTTCGGAATCGCCTGCAGATCGCGCGCCGCCGTCCAGGCTGACAGTTCCCCCGGCAGCCGGTGTATCCACCCATCCTTCACCAGCGGAGCCTGCGCCATCTGCGCCAGCCGCTGCGCCGCCTCCAGCCTTCGGTGGCTGCGAAACACAGCGGCCACGGCCTTCATGCCCAGCGCCTCCGGCTTCAGCGGGCTTTGCTGCTCCCGCACCACGCGTCCGCGCAGATGAATCAGCACCTCAGGAATATTGATCTTCACCGGGCACACTTCATAGCACGCGCCGCACAGCGACGAGGCGTAAGGTAGCGACTGCGCGTGCTCCATGTTCTGAAGCTGCGGCGTCAGGATCGCGCCAATCGGCCCGCCATAGGTGGACCCATAAGCGTGGCCGCCCGTCTGCCGGTAGACCGGGCATGCATTCAGGCATGCTCCGCATCGAATGCACTGCAGCGTCTGCCGCGCTTCCTCGTCTGCCAGAATCCCAGTGCGGCCATTATCGATCAGCACCACGTGAAAGCTCCGCGGACCATCCCCGGCATGCACGCCCGTCCAGATCGAGTTGTACGGGTTCATCCGCTCGCCCGTGGCCGAGCGCGGCAGCAGTTGCAGAAACACCTCAAGATCCTGAAAGCGGGGAATCACCTTTTCCACGCCGGCCATCAGAATCAGCGTCTCCGGCAGCGTCAGGCACATGCGCCCATTGCCTTCTGACTCCACAATGCAGACGCCGCCTGTTTCGGCAATCAGAAAGTTCGCGCCGCCAATGGCCGTCTTCACCCGCAAAAACTTCTCCCGCAGATACTGCCGCGCCGCCTCCGTCAAATCCTGGGGGCTCTCACCCAGCTCAGGCCGCTGCATCTTCTCCCGGAAAATCTCGCGCACCTGGCTGCGGTTCTTATGCAGCGCCGGAACCACGATGTGCGAGGGCCGGTCCTCGCCCAGTTGCACAATCAACTCGGCCAGATCGGTCTCATGCGGACGAATGCCGGCTTGCTCCAGCGCGCGGTTCAACCCCGTCTCATCCGCCGTCATCGTCTTGATCTTCAGCACTTCGTGAGCGTTCTGCTGCCGCACCAGTTCCAGCACCAGGCGGTTGGCTTCCTCCGCATCGCGCGCCCAGTGCACATGGCCTCCCGCCGCCAGGCAGGCCGCCTCAAACTGCTCCAGATATTCATCCAGATGCCGCAGCGTCTTCCGCTTGATCGCCGCCGCCGCCTCGCGCAGAGCCTGCCAATCCGGCAACTCGCCGGCAACCATGTCGCGCTTGCGTTGAATCACCTCGGTCGCATGCCGTACGTTCTTCCGCAACTGCGCATCGTTGAGCAGCGGCAGCGCCGCCTTCTGAAAAGAAGGAGCCTTGACCGAGTCGCCCACACGAATCGTCATCGCGCGGTCTCCTCTTCTGTGGAAGCCAGAATCTCCGCGAGGTGTACGGTGCGAATCCCCACACCCTGCTGGTGCAGCCCGCCGTGAATGTGCATCAGGCAGGAGTTGTCCACCGCCGCGCAAACCTCCGCGCCCGTGTCCTCCACATCGCGCATCTTCTCCGCCAGCATCGCGGCAGAGACATCGCCATTCTTCACCGCGAACGTGCCGCCAAATCCGCAGCACCGGTCAGCATGGGGCAGCTCCACCAGATCGATGCCGCGTACCTTGCGTAACAGACGCAGTGGCAAATCGCCCAGTTGCAGACTGCGCAGAGAGTGGCAGCTCGCATGGTAGGTCACACGATGCGGATAGTACGCGCCCACATCTTCCACGCCCAGCTTGTTCACCAGCAGTTCGCTGAACTCAAAGACGCGCGGCAGCAGCGCGTTCACTGCGTCTACAAGCCTCGCGTCTCCTGTCGAAGCCGCCATCTTCGGGTAGTGATCGCGCATCATCGCCACGCAGGAGGATGACGGAATGCACACCACCTCTGCATCCTGAAAAGTCTCCACAAACTGCCGCATCAGCGGCATGGCCTCGCGCTGATAGCCGGTGTTGTAATGCATCTGCCCGCAGCAGGTCTGCTCGCGGGGGAATGCCACCGTATGCCCCAGCCGCTCCATCAGCCGTACCAGGCTTTTGCCCGTCTCAGGAAAGAGCAAATCGTTGTAGCAGGCAATAAAGAGTGAGATGCGCAAGACCCAATTCTCCCCATGTGGCAGACAAGGTATGGCAGATAATGCCGAAATGCTTCCGTCCACAAGGCGAAGAAAGAAAGCACAGCAGTTTCATGCTCAATCTGCCTCGCGACTCGGGAACCTGATGCTTGACAGCAGCCCCGGCTTCCTTAGAGTGTAGTCCCTTGCCTATTCCCGATTGAGCTCAGCTCACTGATTCCGGGCAGCAGAAAAGGCACCCCATGGGGTGCCTTTTCGCTCAATCGGTTTGCGAATTACAGAGCCGCGGCCAGAGCCGGGTAGCGCACATACTGGCAGGTCTCATAAAGGGCCAGCAGCCGCTGCGTCATCAAATAATAGGAGGCCGCTGCCTGCTGCATGTGGAAGGGAACTCGCGGTGAGGCCTTCTTCAAGAGCAGGTGAAGCTGGATCATGAAGACCGCCCGCTTCACGATCATGGAATCCTGACGAATGCGTTCCGCGATAATGACCGCCTCTTCAAAATTCCAGCGCTGCACATAGGCCGCAAGATTCACGAGCAGGTCTGCATTCTTGCGCATTCTCTTCAGACCTTCGCGCCCTCCCAGCAATTGCCAGATGTCCTCTGGCTCCAGCCGAAGTTCGCGGTTCTGGGGGTTCAGATGGTCTTGCGCGACCATGGCGAGGCCTTTTTCATGCATGGGCTGAATGCGGGAGACAATGTCTTCCCATTTCGCCGAGCGTAGCTTGTACTGCTGGAACTGGATGTACATCATCCAGGCCAGACCGGAACCGCCTACCAGAAGGATGGGGAGTATCCACATGGCGTCTAAGGCTTCCTCAAGTTAGAAAGAATCTCTGCATCAGTTTCCAACCTGCGCTGCATGTTGGAAAGATAAATCTGCATGGCAGGAGACAGCTTACGTTCCGCCGGCTCGTTCAACCAGAACATTGCAAACCAATATACCGTAACTGCCTGCGTAGTGAAAATTCTTATTTGGTCTAATACGATCCCATGGTAATCCGGGCCATGATAGGCCGACGCCAATTCCTCGGCAAAGTCGATGGCCGCCCATAGAGCCCAGCCAGTGGCAATGGCCATGACATGGTTTCTCCATACCAGCCCCAGCCGGGTGGAGGAAAAGCCCATCGCCACAAATAACTCCAGTGTTACCAGAGAAGAAAACAGCCTTCCGCGCTCAATCCAGGTGCCCAGAAAGCTGGATTGGGCCGGATGCGCCAGCCATGCCAACCCTGCTGCCAGAACGATGCCCGCAGCTCCAAACAGCAAAAACGAGCGCAAAGCGCTTCTCACCCAGGTTCCCGTTGGTCTGAGAACGTTGCGGCAGATTTCAAAAATAACGCCTATCTGCAGCAGCAGATCAATAATCTCTCCGGTCCAGTAGGTGTAGTAGTAATCCCTGAGCGATCCCATGACCGAAAAAAGAACGACAGTCTTGAGTACCAGGAAGCCTATCCAGATCGTAAACAGGGGAAAGGACCGGAATCTTCCCCGGAAAAGCAGTACAAACAGCAGGGCGGCCTGCTCGGTAAAGCCGGCCGCCCACAACACACGTGTTGCCAAGGAGAGGTGCATGCCACCTCTATCGTATCGTCAGAACTTACTTAAGTCTTTAGATTCCAAGGGTGCCCAGAAAGACAACCAGCACCTGGCTGACCACGGTGCTGTGGGGCGGCAGAGAGACGGGGGGCATGGGGTCGCTACCAAAGATGCCGGCATGGGCAGGGGTAGCAATGGCGACAGCGCCCATGGCGACGAGAGCGAGAACGGCGGTACGAGCAATCTTCTTCATAAAAAATCTCCTTTTAATGGCGCGCATTGCGCGGCCGATGAAACCGTATTGGATGGATCAGAGCCGCGCTTTAGAGTCCTACCGTAGTGAAAAAAGCGGTGACAATCACGCTCACCACAGTGCTGTGGGGCGGCAGGGATACGGGGGGCATGGGGTCGCTACCAAAGATGCCAGCATGGGCAGGGGTAGCGATGGCGACAGCGCCCATGGCGACCAGGGCGAGAACGGCGGTACGAGCAATCTTCTTCATAAAAATCTCCTTTTAATGGCGCGCACTGCGCAGCCGATAAACCAGTTTGGATGGATAAAAGCCGCGGCCTAGAGTCCCACCGTGGTGAAAAAAGCGGTCACAATCACGCTCACCACAGTGCTGTGGGGCGGCAGAGATACGGGGGGCATGGGGTCGCTGCCAAAGATGCCAGCATGGGCAGGGGTAGCGATGGCGACAGCGCCCATGGCGACGAGAGCGAGAACGGCGGTACGAGCAATCTTCTTCATAAAAAATCTCCTGGATTGAAATTCTTCGATAAGGGGGAGTCAGCGATTCTTAGATCAACCTTCCGTGATGCCCGAGTCCTGTCACTCTTTCAGCAATGGAGAAAGTATTATCTGGAGTGCCGGGCCAAGCGGCCAGGCGTTTTCGCTGGGCGTATAAGAAACCTTGCAGAGGGCAAATCGAGGGACGGAAGCGGCACACCGATATCCAGCCCGGGCAGAAGCGGGAAGAGTCGACCGAGGGGGGATATATGTCTTCACGGGCTCTGACTCCGAACCGTTAAAAATGACGATAAAGAAAGCCTAAGCTGTTCAGAAGCCGAAAAACAACCGAATTTAGATCAAATAAGCGCATTTTCAAGAAAAAAGCAATCCCCGGAGAGCACCAAGCGAACAAAACTTACCACGGTAACGTCAATTGTTCCCAAAGTGAAGACCTCCCACTGCTTCCGGGCGGCGACCTGCAGAGCCCTTGACGAAGCATAGGGTTGACTTCCCAGGCAGGTCCCCTAAGCCTGCCGCAGCAATGAGGGCCTCTCGTGGGCCAATTTCAGCACGAGTTCGCCAAACAGGGTGTTTGCCCAGGCAAACCAGGGCCGGGTGTAGTGTGAGGGGTCGCTGGCGTCAAAGGACTCATGCATGTAGCCGGTTCCTCCCGTCGTATTCCGCAGCCACCGCAGACAGGCGGCAATCTCCTCATCCTGCGTCGAGGTCAGGGCACGCATCAGCAGGCTCATCGGCCAGATCGCGTTACGGCCCGTGTGTGGGCTCCCGATGCCCTGCGCCGCCGAGCCTTCAAAGTACCAGGGGTTCGCACTGCTGAGCACAAATCGCCGGGTGTTCTGGTAAAGGGGGTCGTTCGAGTCGCAGCACCCCAAATAGGGCAGACTCAGCAGGCTCGGAACATTCGCATCGTCCATGCATAAGGCGTTGCCGTAACCATCCACCTCATAGGCCCAGATGCGGCCATGCTCCGGATGCTGCACCGTGCCATACTCCCGCAATGCCGCGCGCACGGTCTGCAACAGGCTCTCGCATTGCTCCGCGATGTCCGGCGCTCCCGCGGCCTTTGCTGCCAGCTCCTGCAATCGCTCAAGTGCGCGTACCGCAAAGAGATTGGCCGGAATGAAAAGCGGATAAATGCAGGCGTCATCCGACGGCCGGAACATCGAATAGATCATGCCGACCGGCCTCGCCAGATTCCCATAGCCATTCAGCGCCAGTGTGTCGTATGGATCCGTCGTGAGCCGCCCGAAGGAATAGGGTCCCTGGCCCTGCAGGCGCTGCTGCTGCCGAAATGTAGTGAGAATGCTTTGCGCGGCCTCTCTCCATTGCGCATCGAAGGGGCTCGTGTCGCCCGTCGCCTGCCAGTATCCATGAGCCAATCGCACCGTGTAGCAGAGCGAGTCGATCTCCCATTTGCGCTCGGCGACTCCCGGCTTCATCGTCGTGCGGTCGTGCAGCGACCAGCTCAGCGGCGGATCGGTTGTCGAACGCATGAATGCATTCGCATACGGATCGATCAGGATCATGCGTGTCTGCCGCCGCACCACGCCTTCGAGCAGGCGCGCCAGAGCTGCGTCCTGACGGGCAAAAGGCAGGTAGGGATGCACCTGCGCGGAGGAGTCGCGCAGCCACATGGCGTCGATGTCGCCGGTGATGACAAACGTATCCGGCTTTCCGTTGACGCTGCCGGGAAATACCGTGGTGTCCAGCGTATTGGGCAAGCAGCGCTGAAACATCTGGCGCAGCAATGGATCGGCAATCTGAGCCGAAACCCGCGTGATGGCCGATTCAATGGCCTGGCTCTGAAATTTCCGCTCGCCCACCGGAGGACGTCCCGCGGCCATATTCCATGGAGCAGCCTTGTATTGCGCCAGCGGGAAGGCGGTTAGGGCCGAAGCCGCCACGCCGCCTCGCAGCAGATCGCGGCGCGTCAAAGGCGCGGGAAAAAGGCCTGAGGGTTCACTTTTCATTGCGGCGATCCTTGCGGTGGATAGTTCTTTCACCATTCCCCAATATGTTGGCGATACCATGATAGGCGATCGAGGTGGTTGCGACTGCTTCGATTCAAACAAGGCGAGGAGAGGACTATCTTCGTTTTGAAATATCGGATGGGGTACACGGAGTGAAACAGCGCTCGATGCAGCGGCGAGATTTTTTGAAGGCATGTGCAGCGGTCGCGGCCGCTTCGGCGATTCCGGCCTATGGCTTGCGATGGAGTTCCTCGCACGCTTTATGGAAGCCGGCCACCGCAACCGCAGGCAATATGCAGAATGTGCTGCCGATGATCGGTACCGGATGGCACGGGCATATGTTCCCAGGTGCGGTCGCCCCCTTCGGCATGGTACAGCTCAGCCCTGACACCAGCGGAATGCCCGAGCCGAAGTGGAACGGGAAGTGGAACATTACAGACTGGGACCACTGCTCCGGTTATCACTACACCGACAACGTCGTGCAGGGCTTCAGCCACACGCACCTGCAGGGCACCGGTGCCAGCGATCTGGGAGACGTGCTCCTGATGCCGATGGTCAAAGGCCGCAACTGGAGCTGGGCTTCGGGCGCTCCGGGGCAGCACGCGGAGGCGCAGATTGAGGCTTTGGGTGAAAACTCCGGCTGGGTCATGAATGCCGGTGAGCGAGGCTACTGGTCTTTCTTCTCCCATGACGAGGAACAGGCACGCCCGGGCTATTACCGGGTGCATTTGAAGACGCCCGATGTGATGGCAGAGCTGACCGCGACCACTCGCTGCGGCATGCACCGCTACCACTATCCCGCAACTGGAGTGCATGGCCTCATGCTCGACCTGGTGCATGGCATTGGCTGCGAGGTTTATGCGGCGGAGTTGCACGTGGAGAGTTCGACCCGTGTTCGTGGCGTGCGCTCCACGCATGGATGGGCCGCCGACAAGCAGGTCTATTTTGTCGCCGAGTTTTCGCAGCCCTTTGCCTCGATGGAAGTCCGGGTGGACGGCAAAGTGCAATCGCTTCATGCAGGCGATCATGTCGCAGGTAAGCAGATTCAGGCCATCTTTACGCAGCCAGCAAGGGCTGAAGCGCTTGTGGTGCGAGTCGGTATCTCGGGCACCAGCATGGAGGGGGCCGCAAAGAACCTGGCGGCCGAAATCTCAGATTTTGATTTTGACCGCCAGCGCAGAGAAGCCGGGAAAGCCTGGAACGATGCGCTTCAGGTGCTCCAGACCGAGTGCCCCACGCCCGCGATGCAGCAGACTTTTGACACCGCGATGTACCACGGTCTCATCGCACCTGCGACCTTCAATGATGTAGATGGCGCCTATCGCGGGCAGGACCATAAGAACTATCCCAATCCCGGATTCACGAAGTACACCACGCTTTCGATCTGGGATATCTATCGCGGCGAATTTCCCTTCATCATGCTCATGCAGCCTCACCGTGTGCGTGACATCATCGAGACGCTGCTTGCGGACTATCGCCAGCTCGATCAGCACTCTTTGCCCGTGTGGCCCCTATGGGGTAACGAAACCTGGTGCATGACCGGCTTTCATGTGGTCGGCATGATTGTGGGCGCGTATGCGCGAGGTTTTCGTGACTTTGACGTGGACGCAGCGTACGCCGCCATGCGGGACACAGCGCTCGTCGGGGCGAAGGCCAACGGCAATTTTGAATTGCAGCAGCAGTTCCGCAAGCTGGGTTATGTTGCCACCGGCGGACGCAACCAGTCTGTCTCCCGTACTCTCGACTTTGCCTACGATTATTGGTGCGTCGGGGCCATGGCCGACTTGCTCGGCAAAAAAGACGATGCCGCCATGTTTTACAAGCTGGGACAGAACTACCGGAACATCTTTGATCCGGCCACCGGCTTCATGCGTGGCAAAACCGAGCAGGGCGCATGGCATGAGCCCTTTCGTCCCGATGAAGAGTACTGGCAGGACTACACCGAATCCGACGCATGGCAGGCGACCTTCAACGTCATGCAGGATGTGCAGGGACTCATCGGCCTCTATGGCGGAGACGACGCATTCATCGCCAAGCTGGACGCGCTTTTTGCCGCGCCTTCCAACATCCTCAACTCGCCTCCGGACATCAGCGGCATGGTCGGCCAGGACGCGCAGGGCAATGAGCCCAGCAATCACATTCCATACCTGTACTCGTTTGCCGGTGCTCCCTGGAAGACGCAGGAGCGCGTACGCCAGGTGGTTGCGCTGTATAACAACACGCCCGCGGGCATTCCGGGCAACGATGATTGTGGCCAGATCTCCAGTTGGTTTGCCTTCGCAGCGCTGGGCTTCTATCCGGTGAATGCGGTGACCGGTGTCTACGTCATCGGCAGCCCGATGGTCGAGCGCGCTGTGTTGCGCAATCCGAAAACCGGAACGACCTTCATTGTTGTGACGGAGAACAACTCGGAACGGAATAGCTACATTCAGAGTGTGGAATGGAACGGAAAGCCTTATCCGCGCTGCTGGATTACCCATGAGCAGATTCTTGCCGGCGGGGAATTGCGCTTTCGTATGGGAAGCCAGCCCAACAAGCAATGGGGCTCGGCTGCACAGGACCGTCCTCCGTCCGGGCTGCTGCGTACTTCGATGTAGAAGTAATACGCGATCCCCGGAGTGCTTCCGCTCCGGGGTTTTTCCTTTCAGGAGCCTTGCCGGGCACCGGAAAAGCTCCTACTCCAGGGAGTAAAGCGGTGCGGAGGATACGTCGCTCCAGAGCCGGTCAAGAATGCGCGCCAGCTCTGTTGCCAGCGGCAGAATACCGCGCTGCATCTCTTCCTGATTGCCATGCTGCAGCCACTGCGGCCAATCGGGGCAGTCAGGCTGCGGCAGCAGCGGTGCGTCGGGAGCATCATCGGTCTGCTTTTGCAGCGCCTCTGCCATGATGGCGAGCCGCTGCGAACAAAGGCGGTCAAACGCTTCGAGGTCGCGCAGAGTTTCTTCTGTCAAAGTCTCGGCCACAGCGAACGCGGTATATTGCAACAGTGCCAGTTCCAAAATGTAAAAGCCGCGCAGCATCGCCTGCCAGCGCCGGATGCGGTCTCGGGCAGCCATGTGCTGATTGCGGCGCGGCCCAATCTCAAAGGGAACGGCATCGGCCTGGGCATTGACTGCGCCAAAGTTATCGAAGATGCTGGCGCGCAGGCGGCGCACGCGGGCGATGGCTTTGGCATCATGCCCGGGAAGCGTGAACTCGCTCAGTTGTCCGAGCAGGCCCAGGTTGCGGGTGAAAGTTTCCACCATCTGCTTGACGGCAGACTTCGGGTGCAGGCGCTCAAACACCAGCCACATCATGAAAATGCCCAGCAGCACACCCAGCGCTCGATTTCTCGCAATGGAGAGCGAAAGCTGAATGCGGAAGTCGTTCACATTGATCAGGTAAAACGCGAGCGCAATCTGCAGGCCGCAGTAGGAAAGCCGCGTGCTTGAGGTTCCCACCCAGGCGGCAAACGCAGTTACGGCGGCAAAGAAGAGCGCAAATCCAGTAATGCCATTCAGCCACGGCAGCACCACAATCTGAGCTCCCATGCCAAAGATGAATCCGCCAATCACGGCGCCTGCCACCAGCAGCAACTGCTTTTGCCGCGATGCGCCTACATTTGAGAGCGCCGTCAGGGCGCAGGTGGTCACTGAGGTGGCCAGGCCGGGCCAATCCAGCGCCATATAAGTGATGTAGCAGAGCATGCCGGCAAGGCAACCGCTCAAGGCGTAGCGCAGGTGATCGGGGTTCTGAAAGGCATCCCGAATGAAGATGTGAAAGCCCCCGTCAATGTTTTCTGTAAAGGCTTCAAACGCCTCCAGCTCAGCCGACCCTTCGAGAACCCGCGGTATGAGCGAAAACATCTCTTCCAACTCGCGCAGCAACGGCATGGTCTGCACGGTAGAGACACGCGCCAGCGCGGGAGGAACACATTTCGACGCCAGGCAGTTTTGAATCGCGGCCAGATGCTCGGCCAGCTTGAGCGCAACCTGCTGATCGGGAAGCGGAAGCACCGGATCGGTATGCGTCATCGCTGCCGCAAAATCGAGCGAGCGCCCCGTCAGGGACACAATGGCATTCATCTGCGCGCGGTAAAGGCGCGTGTAGTTTGATCGCATGACAGATCTGCGCAGACTGCTCACGCCCACCATCGCGTTTTGTGTCAGGCGGCGTTCCAGTTCGCGCGGGCGATCCTTGCATTCGGCATAGCAGCGCAGAACGTCTTCGATGGTCTTCAATCTGCGATTCAGGCCATCGACCAGTTCATCCTGCTTGTGAAAGGTGTGAAACACCACCTCGACAGCAATGGTCACCGCCGCGCCAATGGTGGGCGCGAGCACTGCCCAGAGAGTGTTTTCCACATTGGCATTTGCCGGGCCCGGCAGATACCAGATGGCCAGCGCCGAGCTGCCGATCAGCGCAATACCGCTTGTGATCGTGTAGTTCTCAAGGGTTCTGATCAAAAAGAAGATCAGAAAGATGCTGATGCCCTCCCATAAAAAGTGCGTGAGCGGAATCGAGCCGAACATGCGGCCGCCCAATGGCACAAATAGCGCACACAAGCCGAAGGCGATGAGCAGATTGAAAGCAGACTTGGCAGAGGAGACGAGATTTTCCCGCGAGATCAGGAATGCATACAGCGGGCCGGTAGCCGCGCCCGGAATGCGGAACGTCATGATCAGAATCATGGTGATCGTTGCCGAGATCACCATGCGCGCGACGAGCATGCCACGGCCGGGATACGGAGCCAGCTCGCTGCGCAGAAAGTCCGCGAACCATGCGGCAAATCCGCGTGTGTCAGTCCGTCCCGCGGTTGCAGTCGCCATGACTATTTCTTGAAATTCCGCAGCAGAGGCTGGCTGCCATGAACGACCACCACGGCAGATTCCCCAAGACGGAAGTCCTGCCTGGGGCCGTTCAGAATGCGAATGCGAACCGGGAAGCGCGAAGCCAGATGCACCCAATTCAATGTGCGCTGCACATCGGGCAAGCCCTGCGTCAGCTTGCCGACAATGTCGGCGTCAGGCGTCACGCCATAGCCTACGCTATCCACCACGCCATGCAGTCGCAGGTCGGGCCGCGAAAGGATGTACACATCCGCTGGCATGCCGGGGCGAATATGCGCCAGTTGTGTCTCGCGAAAGTTGGCCACGACCCACCAGACCCGCGTGTCAATCAGCGTAAAAATCTGCTGGCCAGCATGCGCATACTCTCCCTGCGAGATGGTCAGGTTGGTCACGCGCCCGTCAAAGGGGGCATAGATTTTGCAGTTTTCCAGGTTGTACTCGGCGGTTTCAATCGCAGACACCGCTCCACTGCGTTGGGCCAGCAAAGGGTCAAGCGAAAGCACCGCGTGCGCGGCCTGTTTCACCTGTGCCTGGCTCTGTTGCAGCAAGGCCTGCGCCTGTTGCTGCTGCGCTATGGCTGAGGTTAACCGCGCAGCAGCCAGCGCCTGCTGCGCCTGAGCCTCGTTATAAGCCTGCTGACGGGTGGCTTCCATGGTGCGTGCCTGATCCACCTGATCGACTGTGACATATTGTTTAGCCAGCAGCGGCTCAATGCGATGCAGGTTATGCGTGGCATAGGCAAGCTCCGCTTTGGTGCGGGCTACAGCGGCTTTGGCGTCAGCAACCTCGGCGCGTGCCTCCTGCACGTTTGCATTTGCGCGAGTGAGGCTGGCTTCGGCGCTTTTGACGCCGGCCTGGGTTACGCTCACCGCGCTGCCTTGAGAGGCGATGGTGCGGCTCTCGTCGAGAATTTTTCCTTCCAGTGCGGCCTGGTCTGATTTCGCCAGCTTCAGCGCATAGGCATAGGGACGCTCGTCAATATCGAGCAGCAACTGGCCTTGCTTCACATATTCGTTATCCACCACGTTTAACTGCATGATGGGGCCATTCACAATCGGCGCCATACCGATGAAGTTGGCGAAAACTTCGGCGTCATCCGTACGCGGATTCTCGATGATCTGCCGCGCCACCAAAGCGCCGGTGATCAGTGCGCCCGCAATGGAGACGACGCTGATCATGCGTCCCACTCGTCGCCGTGTCTTATCCGATAAATTCGAGAGCATCTGCCTCATTCCTCAACTGAACAGCAAAAGCCACAGCGTGAAGGCCAGGAACGCCGCCATGCACGGGTACGCAAGAATGGAAGGCTTTACTTCGCTTTCCAGATGCAGACGCTGCAAGCCCCAGTACGCCAGCCCGGTAAGGCTGATGCCGGCGGTGATGCACAGGAGCCACGCAGGAAAATATGAACCCAGAATGTTGAAGTTGGGCGCATGGCTGCATCCGGCTGCAGGGATCAATGTAGCCCCTGCCGTCAGCACAGCAGCAGCGCGGCGTGCGAATGGTGAGCGCTTGTGGCTTCTTATTTGCATCTACGGTCCTGTCTTTGCTGGCGAAGCGGCGATGAGGTCCCCGGTCTGGAACGCAAGATTTGCGGTCTGCAGCAGCAGTTGTGCTCTCGCCGTCACGTCTTCGGCCTGGGCCTGCGCCAGCGCCTTTTGCGCGGCAATCACATCCAGAATATTGCGAACCCCATAGTTGTAGGAGTCGCGCGTCGCCTCGTAAGACTGCTCGGCTGAGGTCACCAGTGCCGCTGCCGCCTGCCGTTGGCGCAGGGCAGTCTCTACATTGGTATGCGCCGCCCAGACCTGATTGGCAATATCGTCCTGCAGGGTATCGATCCGCGCCTGAGCGGCAGCCTTTTGCGCGAGCGCCTCTGCCACCTGATGCTCGCGACGGCCGCCATCAAAAAGAGTCCACTTCAGTTCCAGACTCGCGTCCCAGGTTTCGCCGCTCGCATAACCAGGGGGGAGTTGATCCTGTGCGCCATACTGCCGGTCGAGTCCGCCGTTCCCACTGAAGTTCAGGGTAGGGAAGTAAGACGACCGCTGCTCGTGGATCACTGCATTCGCGGCCTTGACCTTGGCGATTAACGCTTCGAGATCGGGCCGCTGCTTGAGCGCGCGCTGTGTCTCGGCCTTTACTGTGCCGGCAAGTTGCGCGGGTAGCTCTAAAGTGCCAATCGGCTGCACTTGCAGGTCAGTGTCAGGAGGCAGCTCCAACACGGTTGCCAGATTGCCTTGCGCAATCTGCTCTTCTCCGGTTGCCGATTGCAAATCATATTCCGCTTGTGCGGTCGCCGCTTGTGCTTCGAGCAGGTCCGGCTTGGTGGCAAGACCATGGTTCAGGCGGTCCTGCACATCGCTTTCCACGGCCTGCGCATTGCGCAGGCTGACCTCGGCGGCTTGCCGCAATCCCTGAGCATCGAGCAAACGATAATAAGCCGACATCACCTCAAAGATGATGCGACGATGCGTGTCATTGAAGCTCAGATTCGCCGCCAGCAGATTCCATCTCGCCGCTTGAATGGCTCCACTCCGGCCGCCAAAGTCCAGGACCAGATATTCCGCATGCAGCTCTGGAGAGAAGCTGCCGTAAGTCTGCCGGTAGAAGGCTGAATTCAAGAGCACGCGCACGCGCGCCGTATCCGCAATGGCCAGAGCCGCCAACGTGGGATACCACTCAGAGCGTGCGATGCCGAGCTGAGCAGCACGAGCCTTTGCCTGCTGCCATGCAAGCCGCGTTGCGGGATTGTGCTGCTCGGCGAGATCGATCAGTTCAGCCAGCGTATAGGCCGACCCGGTTGAAACCGCATACCCCGTCAAGGGTGCGGAGGGGAGCCTGGTGTTCAGCTTTAGCTTCTTTTGCGGCTGCCAGATGTGGCTCGGCGAGGCGGGGGCTTTTTGAGCAATGGCATTTCCGGTTGCGAAACCCAGAACGATAGCCGCAGCGGCAAATGGAGAGAAGAACTTCATGGCGTGAAAAAGTTGGAGAAGACTTCTTCAATTGTGCATGAGGCATAGGCAGGGAGCAATGCCATGCCCTGTCACGCAATGCCGATGCATCTTGCAAGGCGTGCCCGCAGCTTCATCCTCAAAAGCGGCTTGGGGGTGGCTGCATCCCTCAAAAAAGCAGAGGCTGCCCTCATGGTTTGAGGGCAGCCTCTACTTCCTGCATTGCTATTCGGCGCTTTGCTCCACCGGGACCTGGTAGATACCCACGCTGATGGGCGCAACCGTGATGCTCTTTGTTGCGCGGCCGAGAGCGATCTTCCGGATGGAGACCTGCGGGGCTTGTCCCACACGATCAGCAGCCTGCAGATCTTTGCCTGTGAGCTGCCAAAGTGTGGTGGGCCCATCGACGCGGGTTCCCGTCACATTGAGGCGGAACGTCTCTGCCTTGCCGGTTGCATTGACCACGGCCACATTCAAAAACTTGTGGTCGGGCGTGAGCGCCGCAAACATATCCAGCGGATAGGTCGGGCTTCCCGAGTTTGTCTTCGGCTGATCTCCCCCTACCGGATATTGCGGTGCCGGCTGAGGAGAATTGCCGTTGAGCGCGACAGGAATCGAGCCGGGAACAAAGTGATCCCCATAGAGCTTGAACATGAGTCCCGTCGTGTTGAAGGTAGCGGCGGTGGGCGTGTAGTCCATGGTGGAAACGCCCATCGTATGCGCGGACATTCTCAGGAAGTCCGTATGGCGCAGCATCTCGTTGAAGATCATGCCGTAGGCCAGCGCCAGCTTGAGGTCTGCTCCGTGAGTGAAGCTGCCGCCAAAGTAGGCGTACTCATCAATCGAGAGAAAGATGTGCTTCTTGACCAGTTGCGGAAAGCGCTGTTCGTAGCGATCCCATTCCTGCGCCTTCAGGTGAACAATGTTTGCAGGGTAGCGAGCATACTGCAGTGTGGTCTGGTTTACCTTGACGAAACCGTCGTCGGTGGGCGCGTCCAGTGGCAGGTGCTTGGCCTTCTGAACGTCAAACCGATGCCCACCCTGCGCATACCAATGCTGCGTGATGCCTGAGAAGTTGCCCCAGCAATGCTCAATCTCTCCGCCGGTCCAGTCCACGGGAGTGCCTTCGACGGCGCGCATGTTGTCCACGTCTTTGGCGCGCATCTCGCCCTTCAGATCCATGGGGTCAGGCATGTTGCCCGAGGCTAGAAGAATGATGGAAGGATCGGCCTTGCGCATGGCCGCGGCAAAAAAGTTGTGCTTGAGCACGTAGTACTTTAGATCGGTGCGCCCAAGCTGCCAGGTGCCATACGGCTCGTTGCCGATGTCCCAATACTTCACGCCATAAGGCGCCGGATGGCCGTCCTTGGCGCGCAGCGCTCCCATCGGTGTGCTCACAGAGCCGTTCATGTATTGGACCTCCTGCGCGGCTGAGTGTGCATCCCCGAATCCTGCGTTGACGGTGATGTACGGCTCCACCCCAATCAGCTTGCAGAGCGTCATGAACTCATCCATGCCCACGTCGTTGGGCTGCATGGCATTCCAGGCATAGTCAAAGGTGGGTGGCCGTTTGTCTCTTGGACCAATGCCGACATACCAGCTCCAGTCTGAGAGAAAATTGCCGCCCGGCAGTCTCCAGAATCCGGAGTGCAACTGACGCAGCAGCGCGATCGTGTCAGGGCGGAAGCCATCCACGTTGTCAGCCGGCATCATCGAGACGGTGCCCACATGGAAATTCCCACTGCCGGTGCCCGTAATTTCAAAGGTCGCCTGATTTGTGCCGGCTCCCGCGGTAAAGGCAAAGGGAAACTTCTGATATGTGCTGGTCAAAGAGGAAAACGAGAACGTCTTCTGCTCGCCGTTGTTCGCGCCCCAGACGACAGCAACTTTCACATGGCTTCCCGGCGTGCCTTTCAGCCAGATATGGCCTACGTAACGCTTGCCCTTCACCAGCGAGATGCCCGTTTGCTCAATGCCGTGCGCAGTTGCGCCGTCCAGCGCAATGCGGGGGCTATGGTCGCCAACAAATGGATCATTCGTGTCCATGACCACAGCGTCTTCCGGACCCACGGGCAGCCACTTCCTGAGTCCGCGGCCAAAGCCCCCTTGACGGGCATGTGCCGGTGCGGCTGCCTTCTCCGCCGTGATGGGGAAGTAGAACTTGCGATCATCGAGCATCTCTGCCCACAGGCTTCGATAAACCAGAGGGCCGATGTGCTCAATGAACATGCCGAACTGATACTTCGAAGTTGGTGTGCCGGTTTGTTGCGCGTTGATGTCCACCACAATGTTCTTTTGTGGCGCTGCCGTGCTGGTTTGTGCCTGTGCGGCAAAGCATGGCAGCCCTATCAGGGCACACGCCATCAGTGCATGTCGCATTCTCATCGAACCCACCCGCTCTTTCTTTTCGCTTGCTTGGAAACTTCAGAAAATTGGCGTCCCGCAATTGTGGGAAACGTTTGCCAGCACCGGAGACTATCGCGGAGGAGCAAGCTTTGTAAAGCGATTTATCGCTGAAGGCTGACTTCTCAAAGAAAACTTCGGAAGATCAACGGATTTCCAGCAATGACAGCTCAAAATCCAGCAGGACATCTCCCAGACACTTGCCATGCGCATCCAGCGAGAGCGAGTGGGTCACGCTTTTTTCCGCAGTCCGCGGCAGCACAAAGTTCAGTGCATGCAGCGATGGAATCGAGTAGCGCGCCACGGGCGCGGCCAGCACCGGCGCGAAGATCTGCGAGAGTAGTTCGGCCGTGACATATTGCTCCAGCAGGGGAAAATCGTGCGCCCGGTAAGCAATCAGCGAGATGGTGAGCAGGCGGCCTTTGTCTCCCGTGCGCGCGTGGGCAATCTCTCTCAAGCGCATCAGGCGGTCTCCATGTGTACGCTGCTGGTTATGGCCTCGCGCGGGATCAGCAGGCTCTCCACGGCAATCATCTCGCGGGTGAATCCGGTCACTCCGCCTCCGCCCGCAGGCCCATTGACGTACAGCGCCTCCACTTCGCGTGGAATCCGCTGCGCCACGGCACGATCCTGCGCTCGCCCCGCCACGCGCAACCTGACCTCGTGCGGCTCGTGAAGCGGACGAGGTGCCAGCGCATCGCCATGAATCGCATTCACGCCAATCAGAGAGCATTCCAGTTCGCAAATTTCCCATGCTTTCAGACGCTCCCGCACAATCATCTCTGCCAATTGCGCGCGGCGCACGCAGCCGTGGCCGGCATAAGAGATTTGCCCTTCGCCCATATAGCCGTGATGAAAACCGGCAGACACCTTCAATTGCGAGGGGCGCGCGCGGCCTCCGGCATGAGAGACGCGAACCTGATCGGGGCCGGTCTGCACGATTTGCACCGTCGAGAAATCTGCAATCACATCGGGCGTAATGTAGGCTGCCGGATCCTGTACCTCATACAAGAGCTGCTCTGTGCAGGTCGCTCGCGAAATGAGTCCTCCTGTGCCTTCTATCTTCATAATGGTGGCCGTGCCGTCGGGCATTACCTCTGCCAAAGGAAATCCAAGATGCGCCAGATCGGGCACGTCCTTGTATCCGGCATCGGCAAAGTATCCGCCCGTGATCTGGCCTGCGCACTCCAGCAGATGACCCACCAGCGTGCCCTGCCCAAGCTGCGGCCAGTCATCGGCCTGCCATGCAAACTCGTGCATCAGCGGTCCAAGAAAAAGCGAAGGGTCGGCTGTGCGGCCTGTCAGTACTACGTCGGCTTCCTGCGCAAGCGCTTGTGTGATCGGCTCCGCCCCAAGATAGGCGTTGGCCGAGAGCAAATGCTCCTGCCATCCATCCGGTATGGGGCCGTCAGCCGCCGCGGGCTCAAGGAGAGAAGCTGCGAACGGTAGCACATTGTCTCCCGTCACATAAGCAACTTTGAGTCCGTGCAGCCCGAGCGAGCGCGCAATTGAGAGCGTTGCCCGCGCCGCTGCTGCAGGATTCGCCGCTCCCATATTGCTGACGATCCGTGTACCGTTCTTCCAGCAGATCGGCAGCACCGCCTCCATGCGCTCTCGCAGCCACTGATCAAATCCGCCTTCGGGATTCTGCCGCAAGTCGAGTTGCGCCAAAGCAATGGTGCGCTCTGCAAGACACTCGAATATCAGGTAATCCAGGCGGCCTTTTTCTGCCAGTTCTACGGCGGGCTCGAGGCGGTCGCCGGAATAGCCTGCCCCGCAACCGATGCGAATCGTCTTCATCACAGAATCACCCGGAATTGAACCGGCGCGAAGGTCATCCGCGCCGAAGCGGTCCCCACGGGGACAGGCGTCAGTGCCAGCATGGGGAGGATCGCCGGAATTCTGAGAAGAGCAATCCTGGAGAGCAAGTGATTCGGTTCGCAAAAAACAGGAGCAGTATAGGGAGTAGAGAACAGTTCTGTACAATGAATCGTTTTGAATTAAGTATTCGGAAAATACGATGATCAATGAGCTTCGCCACATTCGCGCCTTTCTCGCGGTTGCACGGCATGCCAACTTCACTCGTGCCGCGCAGGAGTTGCACGTCTCGCAATCGGCGCTCACCGTCCAGATTCAGCAATTGGAAGAAGCGCTTGGAGTCAGGCTGTTTGACCGCAACAAACGGAGGGTGGTGCTCACAGACGCGGGGCGCGAGGTCATCGCACCGCTTAACCGCATTGTGGTGGATGCTGAGGCTATCGTCAGCAGGACCCGCGAGATTACCGGGCTGCGCCGTGGCGCAATTTCCATGGCGGTTTTGCCTTCGATGGCTTCAGGCATTCTCTCCACTGCGCTCAGCCGTTTCACTGCGGCTCATCCTGGAATCATGATCCACATCCACGACGTGGTTGCCGACCAGGTGATTGAAAAAGTTAAAAAAGAAGAAGTCGACTTTGGGGTAGCGACGGTTACGCATGCAGATAAAGAGCTTACCCTGCTGCCGTTGTTTACAGATCGCCTCTTTGCATTTCTTCCCCAGCAGCATCCGCTCTCCAGCCGCGCTTCGGTTTCATTGCAGCAGATCTCTGACTATCCTCTGGTTCTCATGGCAAGAGGCACCAGCGTGCGATCCATGGTGGACCAGGCACTTCGCGATCATGGCCTGACTGCCACGGCAGCCTATGAGGCCAATTACATGTCAACGGCCCTGAGCCTCGTTCGTGCGGGTTTTGGAATCGGCATTCTGCCGGAAGACGCCGGAACGATGGGCAGCGCTCAAAACCTGGTCGAGCTGCCCATCGTCCGTCCTCAGCTCACGCGCCCCATTCATGTGCTCATGCGAAAGGGAAGAAGCGCGTCGCCCGCAGTTCAACAGATGCTGCAGATTCTAAGAGACATTACTCGAAAGCCTAGTGATTCTGCTCGCGGAAAAGAGTAGATTCCGGTGCATTAACTGTTCTGAATTGCAGATGAGTGTGTTCTCTTATTTCTATTTTACAGATGTAGATTCATTCCCCTATAGTTGCCGATCGTGATCAAGTTGAGCATCTGGCAGAGCACGTATATTGCACTACCGGCCAAGGCAAAGGTTTGAAACGGAACTAAGGAGAGATGCATTGCGTAAAGCACTTTCAGCATTGATTTTGTGCCAGGCAGTGATGTTTGCCGCAGTAGCGGCCGCACAGAATATCGTTACGATTGATACCGGAAAGCTACAGGGTTCCACACAAAACGGAGTAACAGCTTTCAAGGGAATCCCTTACGCCGCCCCGCCCGTGGGCAAGCTCCGGTGGGAGCCGCCTCAGCCCGCAGCCCATTGGAAGGGCATTCGACAGGCGACCCAGTACGGTCATGACTGCATGCAGCTTCCATTTCCCAGCGATGCTGCTCCGCTCGGCACCACTCCTTCTGAAGACTGCCTGGTGGCGAACGTCTGGGTTCCTGCACATCACGGTAAGGCTCCACTGCCCGTCATGGTGTGGATCTACGGAGGTGGCTGGGTCAATGGCGGCAGTTCGCCCGCCGTTTACAGTGGCAAGCATTTTGCGCGCAAGGGCATTGTCTTTGTCAGCTTTAATTATCGCCTTGGGCGCTTCGGCTTCTTTGCCTTTCCTGAGCTGACCAAAGAGAGCAAGACCGGCCTGCTCGGCAATTACGGCTATATGGATCAGATTGCGGCACTCAAATGGGTGCAGCGGAACATCGCGGCCTTCGGTGGGAATCCTCATGAGGTAACGGTGTTTGGTGAGTCTTCCGGTGGATTTTCAGTGCACATGCTGATGACCTCTCCTCTGGCCAAGGGTCTCTTTGAGAGAGCCATGGTAGAGTCCGGTGGCGGCCGCACCATGCTGGGCGCAACCGGCCTGACCCAGGGCATGAATGGCCAGCCCTCTGCCGAACAGATTGGTGTAAATTTCGCGCGGAGCATGGGCATTGAGGGCGACGGAGCCGCTGCACTCAAAAAGCTGCGCGCGCTGCCAGCGAAAGATATCGTCGATGGCCTGAACATGGCCAGCATGCAAAAGGCTGCGACCACTTATTCGGGGCCAATTCTTGACGGCAAAATTGTCGTCGGCCAGCCGGAGACTCTCTACAAAGAGGGCAAATATCAGCATGTGCCTTTTGTGATTGGTGCGAACACTCTCGATATCGGCTTCACGCACGCTCACAATGTGCAACAGTTGTTCGCGCCCTTTGGCGCAAATGCTAAAGAGGCAGAAAAGGCCTATGGAGCAACCGCTTCATCCAATTTCTTCCTGCTTGGCATGAAGGTGGGTGCCGACGCCATGATGAGAGAACCGGCCCGCTTTGTGGCTGCGACGCTTTCCTCTCAAGGCGTTCCCGCGTGGGAGTACCGCTTCGGCTACGTGGCGAGCTCCATGCGCAGCAAGTGGCCGGGTGCGCCGCATGCCACTGAGATTCCGTTTGTCTTTGACACCGTCAAGGCCAAGTATGGAGCAGCGGCGACTCCACAGGATGAAAAGATGGGCGAAGCCATGAACACCTATTGGGCCAACTTTGCAAAGACTGGTAACCCGAACGGTGCAAGCCTTCCGGATTGGCCGAAATACTCGACGAGCAAAGATGTTCTCATGGAATTCACCGAAAATGGCCCAGTCGCCAGGCGTGATCCTGCCGAGGAACGTCTCAACCTGACCGAACAGGTCGCGAACCACACCCACGCTGGCAAGCCGTAGGTTCAACGCAAGCAAACAAAAAGTGGCGCGCTCAGGTGCGCCACTTTTTGATGCGCAGATGTTGCATTGTTCGCTCGTTCCCGTGCCGGCAGTGCAACGTAGAAAGAGGCTTCCATGCCATTCCGTGCCAACTTGTGCTTCGCCGCTACCTTGATGCTGGGCTTGTCTGGAATGACGATGAGCGCGCATGCCCAGGCGCCTGGCAACAGCAGCGCCGCTGTTGAACAAAGGGCAGATCATTTGCTCGCCGAGATGTCTACGCAGGAGAAAATCGGTCAGCTTAGCCAGCTCTTTTATTTCGGCCCCAATGTGAAGATTCCCGGCTTTGACTCCGGCCCCTCGATGGAAACGCAGATTGCCAAAGGCGAGGTGGGGTCGCTGCTGTTCATCACTGATCCGGCAACGATCAACCGCCTGCAGAAGATTGCCGTGCAGGACTCGCCGCACCACATACCTCTCATCTTCGGCTTCGACGTCATTCACGGCCTGCGCACGATCTTTCCTGTTCCGCTGGCGCAGGCGGCATCGTGGGATCCCGCCATGGTCTCGCGGGATCAATCCATTGCGGCGATGGAGGCGCGTTCGGTCGGCATCGACTGGGCCTTTGCCCCGATGGTGGACATTGCCCGCGATCCCCGCTGGGGAAGAATGGTCGAAGGGGCCGGCGCTGACCCCTATCTTGGCGCGGCCATGGCCGCTGCGCAGGTGCGTGGCTTTCAGGGGGCCTATCCTGGCGCGCCCAATCATATTCTTGCCTGCGCCAAGCACTTCGCCGGCTACGGCGCCGCGGAAGGCGGCCGCGACTATGACGCCTCCTATATCTCTGACTCTCAGCTCTGGAACGTTTATCTGCCGCCCTTTCATGCTGCGGTCAAGGCTGGGGTCGCGACGCTGATGAGCGCCTACATGGATCTGAATGATGTTCCGGCGACGGGAAATCAGTGGCTTCTACAGGATGTTCTGCGCAAAGACTGGAAGTTCCACGGATACGTGGTGAGTGATGCCAACGCCGTCAGGAATCTGCAGACCCATGGCTTCGCAAAAGATCAGGAAGACGCAGCGGTGCGTGCCTTCAAGGCCGGCGTCAACATGGAGATGGCCATTGGCCAGACGGCCTATGACGCCGAACTTTCAAAAGCCCTGCAACAAGGCTTGATCACCAGCCAGCAGTTGGACGATGCCGTCCGTCCTATCCTTGAGATGAAAATGCGCCTCGGCTTATTCGAGCATCCCTACGTGGATGTGGCTCGATCCGAACACGTTCTCGCGGATCCGGCCCATCGCACTGCCGCGCGCATCGCCGCAGAGCGTTCAGCGGTTCTACTACGAAATAACGACGGCCTCCTGCCGCTCCACAAGGGCAGCTATCACAACATTGCCGTCATTGGTCCTCTGGCAGATTCTCAACGAGACACGCTGGGCCCGTGGACCTTTGACGAAAATCTCAATGAGGCCGTCACGGTGCTGCAGGGTCTACGTAACGCGTTCGGCGCGTCCGCAACTATCACCTACGCACCTGGCGCTCAGATGCACCGCAAGTTTCCCTCCATGTTTGACGCGCTGGATCGCGGGAAAAAGCCACCCGTGTGGACCCCAGCGCAAGCACGCCAGCAGATGCAACAAGCGGTGGCTATTGCCCAGAAATCTGATCTTGTTGTGATGGTACTGGGCGAGCACCAGAACATGAGCGGAGAAGCCGCTTCCAGCGACTCCCTTAAGTTGCCTGGCGATCAGCAGCAACTGCTGCAAAGCGTCGCGGCTACAGGCAAGCCTCTCGTCCTGATCCTGATGAACGGGCGTCCGCTCAATATCAAATGGGCAGACCGCCACGTGCCGGCCATTCTCGACGTCTGGTATCCGGGGTCGCAAGGCGGTAATGCTGTGGCGAACCTGTTGCTCGGCAAGGCGGTGCCCGGTGGCAAGTTGCCCTTTGATTGGCCACGCGACGTGGGCCAGGTGCCGATCCCTTACGCTCATAACCTGACACATGAACCCCAGAATCAGGCGCGCCGTTACTGGGATGAAGCCAGCACGCCGCTCTATCCCTTCGGCTATGGCTTAAGCTACACCACCTTTGCATTCTCACATCTGCATATCGATAAAAGCATCATCAGCAGGGGCGAGGATGTTCATGTATCTGTCAATGTGACAAATACCGGAAAGCTCGCAGGGGATGAAGTGGCGCAGCTCTACACTCATCAGGAGTACGGGAACGCTTCCAGACCCGTGCGTGAACTGAAGGGCTTCGAGAGGATTACCTTGCAGCCGGGCCAGACCGAAACCGTACAGTTCACCCTGGGGAAAGAGCAGCTCCAGTACTGGAGCCAGGCGCTCCATGGCTGGACCTACGATCCTTCCACTTATGACGTATGGGTGGGCGGTGACTCGACGGCGTCGCTGCATACAAAGTTTGCAGTGACGCCTTGATGCGCTTCGGGACAGATCTTCGAGAACCGTCTACTCCTGCACCACGGCTTTCACCAGATTTCGTGGGTTGTCTACATCAATGCCGCGAAGTGTTGCGCTAAAGTAGGCCAGCAACTGCAGCGGAATCACCTCGAGCAGTGGCAAAAGGTATTCGCTCGTCGCAGGAATGCTGAAGGTATGAGGCGTAATGTCTGCAATTGTCGTATCGCCTTCCGTCACAAGCGCGACCAGTTGCGCCTTCTGCGCTTGCATATCGCGCATCAACTGCACGGTCTTCTCATAGCGCAGAACGGAATCTGGGTCCTCACGGTCCACCGTCGCTAAAACGACCAGGGGAGCCTCCGGGCTGACCAGCGCATTGGGCCCATGCTTTAACTCGCCTGCCGGGTATCCTTCCGCCTGCACATACGCAGATTCTTTCAGCTTCAATGCACCTTCTCGCGCAATGGCATAGTGAATACCGCGCCCCAGGTAAAGCAGCGTCTTGGCTGAAGTGAATTGACCGGCAAGCTCTCTGGCCTTGGTTTCCCAGGCTGGCAGCACTGCTTCCAGCGCCGGTATGATTGCGGCTAGTTGCTCGCAACGGGCAGAGACGGCCTGCGTCGTCATGCGGCCGCGAAGGCGCGCAACCGCCAGGGTCAACAGGTAGAGCGTCGCAAGCTGAGTGGTGAAGCTCTTGGTCGCGGGAATCGCTTTTTCCTTACCGGCCCAGGTCGGCAGTGAAGCATCCGCTTCGCCGGCCATGGTCGAGTCGGCATAGTTGGTAATCGCGACTGTGGCGAGTTCACGCGCTCTCGCTTCGCGCAAAGCTGCCAGCGTGTCGGCCGTTTCGCCCGACTGAGAGATCACCAGCACGCAAGGGTCCTGCAGCGTATGCGTTGAGCGGTAGCAGTACTCGCTGGCATACTCCACGTCCACCGCAAGCCCGGCCATATCTTCCAGCATGATTTCCGCGGCGAGTCCGGCATGACGGCTTGAGCCGCTGGCGGCAATCACCAGCCGCTCGCGTCCACGAAACGCTTCGAGAGCATTCTGAAAGATTGAGCTCTTGAGTTGGTAACCATCAAGGTTATGAGCCAGGGTAGCTCTCAGCGCCTCGGGTTGTTCGTAAATCTCCCGCAGCATGGCATGGGTAAATGCGCGTGCTTCCATGGTCGTCATCGTTGCTCCCGTAAGGACTGACAGTCAGTGCGGCGAAGTTTTGCGAGGACCTTGAGTCCTCATTCATCCCGCGCTGAGATTCTATATTAGCCAATAAAGTGCCCTATTGAAACGATTGAATATGTGGCTTTTTCCATTTATAAAGGTTGCGTCAAAAAAAGTGCTGAATTGTTTCTTGTCTTTTCCGGCGGCGCCAATGCAGGAGCAATCTCATGCACTGCTGGCAAAAGGCATGGTCCAGACGATGTGCTGTTCTTGCGCGTAATGATGGCACGAGTGTCGAAATGCAGGTGGTAAGGTGGTTCGGAGCAACAAAAGGGAGGCAGCATGAGCAGGTTGTTGACAAATAAAGGTTGCGAGCGAAGCGCGCACTTCACCGTGAAAGTGCTGCGGTTGATTTTGCTGGGCTGCCTGTTGGTCTCCTGTTCTGTTTTATGCAAAGCGCAAAGTGCTCAGTCGCCATTTGCATTTCAAAATACGCTCATGCCTGAGCCGTCTTCTTTGCAAACGGGGCAAGGCTATCTGGCGCTTACGCCCGGGTTTGCAGCTACAACCGACAAGTTTCATGATCAACGCCTCGATCAAGCCATTGAGCGCGCCATGTCTCAGCTCAAGCAACAGACCGGTGTCAGGCTCTCAGTCCATCTTCAGTCTGCGTCAGGGGCAAACCGTCCGGTCTTTGTAATCAGTGTGGATGGTCCTGGAGAAAAAGTGCAGTCCGTCGATGAGAACGAGTCCTATTCGCTCACTGTGACCTCTCAAAGTGTGCATCTGCGGGCAGCCACGGATGTGGGTGCCATGCACGGTCTGCAGACTCTGCTTCAGTTAGTGCAGCATACAGATACGCAATACTTCCTTCCCGCCGTCACCATTCACGATTCACCACGCTTTCCCTGGCGCGGACTAATGTTGGACTGCAGCCGCCACTTTGAACCGATCCCGGTCATCAAGCGCACACTCGACGCCATGGCGGCCGTGAAGATGAATGTCTTCCACTGGCACCTGAGTGACGATCAGGGCTTCCGCATCCAGAGCAAAGTGTTCCCGCTGCTGACGCAACGTGGTTCTGATGGGGACTTTTACACTCAGGCTCAGGCACGTGAAATTGTCGCCTATGCGCGGGCCAGAGGCATTCGTGTGGTTCCGGAGTTTGATATGCCCGGGCATACCAGCTCATGGTTCGTGGGCTATCCCAGCCTTGCCAGTGCGCCCGGACCATTTCACATCGAGCGTCACTTCGGAATCTTTGATCCTGTCATGGATCCAACGCGCGAAAGTACTTACGTGTTTCTGAACAAGTTCATCGCAGAGATGGCAGGCATATTCCCCGACCCCTACATGCACATTGGCGGCGATGAGAATAATGGTGTCGAGTGGAAGCATAACCCGCGCATTCAGGCCTTTATGCGCGCCCATCACCTGCAAGGAACCGCAGGCCTGCAGGCATACTTTAACCGGCGCCTCCTTAAGATTCTGCAGAAGTATCACAAGCACATGATTGGCTGGGATGAGGTGCTCGCGCCGGGTCTGCCGAAGGACGTCATGATTCAGTCTTGGCGTGGTTACGATTCTCTGGCCGCTGCCGCGCGCAAAGGCTATACCGGCATTCTTTCTTCCGGATACTACCTAGACAGCATGCAGACAGCAGCGCAACATTACGCGGTCGATCCCATCCCTTTGAGCAGCACGCTCACGCCACAACAGCGCAAGCGCATTTTAGGCGGGGAAGCCTGCATGTGGGGTGAGTATGTAGACGCCGGCATTATTGACTCACGCGTCTGGCCTATCACTGCTGCCATTGCCGAGCGCTTGTGGTCCGCGCAAAGCGTGAATAATGTGAATGACATGTATCGCCGCCTTCGCGTTGAGTCATTGCGGCTAGAGGCGCTGGGACTCACGCAGATTTCTCAAGAGGACGCGAGCCTGCGACAGCTTGCGGATACTGAGGACATTGCAAAATTGAAGGTGCTCGCGGCTACTCTGGAGCCGGCAACTTTTGATCAGCGCGATCAATACACACTCAAGCATGACATCACGCAGCAAACGCCACTTGACCATTTGGTCGATGCCCTCAGGCCAGATCCGCCTTTCCGGCACGATTTCAAGCTGTTGGTCCAATCCTATCTGGAGCGTCCGGATGCAAATAGCAAGCCGAGCCAGCATTTGCGACTCTTGATGGAATCCTGGGTCACGCAAAAGTCCATGGTCTCCAATCAGATGCGTCAATCACCGCGTCTGTTCCCGGCACTGGTGCGCTCCACACAGTTAGCTCAGATGGGCAGCATGGGGCTACAGGCCATCGGCTATCTCTCGGTGGGTAAAATACCGCCCCCGGGGTGGGAGGCGGCGCAATTGGCTCTTCTTAAACAGGCAGCGGAGCCGGTCGATCTTACGCGCTTCGACGTTATACAGCCGATGCGGATGCTGGTCGAGGCTGCGTCCGGGAAGACTGTGGCAAAAGGGGCTCAGTGAGCGGTAATCCCCCGCGTAAACGGCTGCACTAAAACATCCACAAGCTGGCAGATGTTAACTCTGCCAGCTTTTTTAATCTGAACTTTATCCTTATCTGGCTGCAGACAGATGACCAAGGCCGTCTACTCCATGTTGCGATTTACTCTGTACTCATTTGGCGAGGTTAGCAAATCTGCAGTACCATCAATTTCCTCATCACTATGAATGCCAGGAGAGACGTGTTGCAGCCGAAATCAGAGAAGCGTGGTAGCTTTTATCGTCTCTTCCTGCTGTTCATTGCTGGCATGGGTGGCCTGCTATACGGAATTGATATTGGCATTATCGCAGCCGCCTTGCTCTATCTTGGTAAGACCATCGAGCTGACTCTGGCGCAAAAGTCGATCATTGTTGCGGCGGTGCTGGGCGGCGGCATGATTTCGTCACCGTTTGCAGGCATTCTTGCGGACTGGTTCGGGCGCAAGAAGGTCATGGTGCTCAGCGGCCTGCTCTTCGTCATCAGTGTGGTGTTGATCGTTGCTTCGCAAGGTTTTCTCTCGCTCTTTCTGGGCCGTTTGTTGCAGGGCATGAGCACCGGCGTCATTGCGGTAGTGGTTCCGCTCTATCTGGCAGAGACGCTCAGCGCACATTTGCGTGGCCGTGGCACTGCCATCTTCCAGTTCATGTTGACGTTTGGAATTGTGGTCGCTTCGCTGATTGGCTTTTATTACACTCATCAGGCGCAGGCGGCCATCGCACAGGCGGGGCATAATGCTGCCCGAATCCTGGCTGCAGAGAATCATGCGTGGCGAGGGATGTTTTTTGCGATTTTGTATCCCGGACTGATCTTTTTCGCGGGTTCTTTCTTTCTGGGTGAAAGTCCGCGCTGGCTCTTCCGTCATGGACGCAGCGAGGATGCGCTGCGCATTCTCTCCCGGTCTTCCAGCCCTGAGGAAGCTGCCATGGAACTGGCGGAGATGCAGACACTGTCGTCAGAATATGGTGAGCCACGGCTGCGCAGCGAGTCAGGATCATTGCTGCGCCGCAAGTATGTCATTCCGTTCCTTGTGGCTTGCGTCATTCTTACCTGCAATCAAACCACGGGCATCAACTCGGTTCTCAGCTTCCTGGTAGTCATTCTCAACCGCGCCGGGCTTTCTCCCACTCTGGCCACACAGGGCGACGTTCTCGTCAAAGTGCTGAATTGTGTGATGACGATTGTCGCTGTGGCACTGGTCGATCGCAAGGGGCGTAAGTTTCTGCTTAAGGTGGGCACAGCGGGCATCATTCTTTCTTTGCTCGCTGGCTCCGCAGTCTTTTACAGTTTTGAGTCCAAAGCTGTGAATGTCAAAGATATCGTCATTGCAGCGGCCCAAAAGGATCGCGTTACGCTCCCGGTTAATGCGTCCACAATGCACGTCAGTACGGGGACTCGGCCAGGTTCGCTCACTGTGCTTTACACCTATGGCAATGGCGATCACATGGCGACGGTGCTTTCCAATAGCGCCGATCCGGTTTTGAAAATTGCTCCCGAAGGCAAGTCTCCAGCAGGTGTTCTGCACATTAAACGCGCCAGCTACGGGGCAGTTCCCCCGGAGTCTGTAGGATGGGTCGTTGCATTATGCCTGGCCATTTTCATTGCCTGCTTCGCCGTTGGGCCTGGTGTTGTGGTGTGGCTCACCCTTTCCGAATTGATGCCAACGCGTATTCGCTCCGTGGGAATGGGCATAGCGCTGCTCTTCAACCAGGGCGCATCTACCTTGATTGCTGCATTGTTCTTGCCCGTGGTGGGTCATTATGGTTACGCCGCGATGTTTTTATTCTGGGCTGCCAGCACAGTGATCTATTTTGTGACGGCTTCCTTCTTTCTACCTGAGACCAAAGGAAAGACTCTCGAAGAGATTGAGCTTTACTTTGAGGGTGCACGCGGCTAGCTGCAACAAATCGCGCTTTGCGCTATACGGAGATTCTCATGATGAGACTGAGCGGTCTGCTTTCACTTCTATTGTTTGTTGCTGCCTCTGTGTCTGCGCAGAGCAGCATCCCGCATTTCTCAGTCGCTCTGGATCATGGCAGCATCACGATGTTAGGCAGTTCTCCATCGCATTCGGAAACCACTGCGATTCCAACAGTACTGGTGCCCGTGACTTTGTCCTTTGCAGCCACGCCTGCAACGGGTGAGCCGGCCTCTCTGTCTTCGCTGCCTGACGTGACCGTAATCAGACAGTCTCCGATCTTTGTCGATTCCCAGTTTCAAAATGCAGAACACACGCAGTACGTCGATGCCCTGTTGCGAAGTGCGGTGCACCATGCTGCTGACTGGCATACACATCTCGCTTCTCCCATGGTTCATCCGCTGCATATTGCCGTTCCGCCCAGTGCCGGCTATCTGCTGAGTGATGGTCAAACCGGTGGCAAGGTGGCGATTCTCGACATGGAATACCTTGAGAAAAAAATCTTCGCGCAATTGCCCTCTGAGAAAGGAAAGCTCTTTGTCATAGTGACCCCAAATACCGCCTTCTACACCTGGGGCGACGCGACCATCTGCTGCTCCTGGGGCACTCACGGAATTGATCCTGCTACGGGAGATTCATTCGTCCTGGGCACCTATCTGCGTGCCGCCCCGGCCATCATCAAGGAGCAGGACATTCAGCCGCTGACGCAGCAGTTGGCCGAGTTTGCGCTTGATCCAGAACACGATCCTCTCTTTCATGGTGCTTACGCGCATGCGCCGGGGAATCACTTCGCCGCGTGGAAGAATCCCGTCACGGGGCGCTGCTCTGGCACCGGTATCGGCTCAGATTATTTTCTACTTGAGCCGACAGACACCAATCTGAAAAACAATTTCCCCAGCTCGAAGCCATATTTTGTCAGCACAACGGCGCGAATGTACCACCTGCAAAATGTGGCTCTCCCATCCTGGTACGGTGCATCGTCCGCCGTGTTCCAGGCACAGCGGAGTTTTCCCGACGCCAGGACTCTGCCTGCGGCGGCTCAACCATGCCGCCGCGTGGAGCAGGTTCCTCCGGGCACCCTCGTCGCCAGTAGCGCTGTGAGCGCAAAGCCGATTGGCAGCATGGTCCACAAGCATCAACTGATCGGCTACTGGGTTAGTCAAGACAGCACCGGAGCACTCTTTCCTCTGCATGATGTTTCTCCGCAATGGGACACCATCATTGTGGCCTTTGCCGCGCCCGTGTCCGGCGGTTCAGAAGGCGCACTGCGATTCTCTCTGCCACAAGGCATCAGTCCCTCGCAGTTCCGGTCGGAGATTGCGTCTTTAAAGCAGCACGGAAAAACGGTCATGCTCTCCCTCGGTGGGGGCGGAGAATTCTTCAAGCTGGATCAGGCTTCACAGGTACCCGTCTTCGTACAAAATGTGAAGCGTCTTGTCTCGCGCTATGGCTTCCAGGGGGTTGATCTCGACTTTGAGAGCCCTTCGCTCAACCTCGCTCCCGGCGACAATAATTTCCGTCATCCAACCACGCCATCCATCGTGCACTTGATTACCGCCATGCGCGAAATCAAAGCGCATTTTGGGCCGAAGTTTCTCCTCAGTATCGTGCCTGAGGGCTCACAGGTGCCTGCGGGGTATGACACCTATGGCGGCCAGTTCGGATCAGAGCTTCCAATCATCTACGCTCTGCGTAACGATCTTTCCTTCGTAGATATTCAGGACTACAACACTCCACCCATGGAAGCGCTCGACGGCGAAATTTATCAGTCGCACACGGTCGATTACCATGCCGCCCTGGCAGATCTGCTTCTGCACGGCTTCTACGTCGGCGGAAATCGCAAGGAGTGGTTTCCTCCGCTGCCCGCACGCAAGCTTGTCATAGGATTTCTGGTTGGCTACGCGCAGCCTTCGATTGTGAGCCATGCCATGAGTTACATCATGACCGGCACAGCGCCGGTGAGCGTTCACTACCGTCTGATCAATCCCCAAGGCTACCCGCATCTGCTGGGCGCCATGTTCTGGAACATCGACATGGATCGCCGGCAAAACTACAAATTCTCCAACCTGATCGGGCCACAGCTTCATTAGGCTGAGCGCAGCGCAGTGTCCTCAGGTAAAAGTTTAACGGGTCTCAGCCGCGAAACTACAACTCCTTCCGATCACCCTGCATCTTTCCTCCTGCGGTTCTGTGCTGAGGAAAGATGCAGGATGGAGTTGTTTCTGCAGCGAACTCCACAGGCTGTCTACTCTATGTCGGTCATTGGTACGCGCAGCGATATCTGATACAGATCGCCGCGGTAGCGTGACCAGGCCACCTCAATCGGCGTCTCTTGCGTCGTCATGATCACACGGCGAATCGTCAGCAGTGGAGCTTTCCTTGGGATCGTCAGGAGCTTTGATTCTTCCAGTGATGCAGGCTGTGCCTCCATCACCTCGTCGGCATGGCCGACTCGAACCCCATATTTCTCTCGCAGTTCGTGATAGAGAGAGTGCGTGCCAAAATCGATGCGATTAAGGCCGGGGAATAGATGCAGCGGAACGCACGATTCTTCCAGCGCAACCGGTATCCCATCGGCAAAACGCAAGCGCTTAAGGCGCAGCACTTTGTCTCCCGGCGAGGTCTTCAATGACTCTGCAAGTCCATTGTCTGGATCGATGACAGACTGTTCCAGAAGTTTTGAGCTGGGCTTCATGCCGCGCCGGGTCATCTCTTGCGTAAAACCCAGTAGGTGCATAATGTTTTTGTCGAGTTTCGGACGGGTGACAAATGTACCTCGTCCCTTTTCGCTGAAAGCATATCCGCCCGTTTTGAGCCCATGGAGGGCTTGGCGGGCGGTCATGCGGCTTACGTTATAGCAGCGGGACAATTCTTCTTCAGACGCCAGTGGGTCGCCTTCACGCAACTCGCCTGACTGAATTTTCTCCATCAGGGCGCGCTGAATCTGGGCGTAAAGTGGAATGAATCCGTTCTTGTCCAACTGCTGCACAACAGGGTGGCTTTTTGTGGACTTTGTGGGCACCGATACTCCTTTGCATGCGCTATAGCCTATGCTAAAGACCTTGGATTTGTAGAGAACAAAGATCACTGCTGCGCCTGGAAAAATCTCTATGCCAAAACTGGACTTCAAGGCAGAAAGGCTTCGATGAGCACACCTTCATCCCATCCCTCCATAACCTTTCCTGCCAGGTTGCGGCACCAACTGATCGTCTCCTGCCAGGCCCCTCCGGGCGATCCGCTGGATCATCCTGAGGTCCTGCGAAGACTTGCCCTCTCGGCACTGCGTGGCGGTGCTGGCGGTCTTCGAGCCAATGGGGCTGAGACTATCCGCAGCTTTCGTGCGGAAACGGAGCTTTCGATTCTCGGAATTCACAAGCGTTATCGTGGCCACCGTTCCGAAATTACCCCCGACTTTGCCAGTGCCGTGGCCATCGCTCAGGCGGGGGCTGACGTCATCGCTTTGGATTGCACAACCGCTCGCGCCGCAGACACTGAGCCATGGCCAGAACTCGTATCGCGCATTCACCACGAGCTTGCTCGGCCGGTCCTCGCGGATGTAGCCACTGTGGCCGAGGCCCGCTCCGCCGAGGCTGCTGGCGCCGATGCCGTCGCCACCACCCTGTACGGCTACACGCCGGAGACAGAAGGGCAGCGCTCCGTGAACTGGCCCATGGTGGAGGAACTGGCCTGCACCTTGCGCGTGCCGCTTCTGGTCGAGGGGCACATTCGCAATCCAGAGGATCTGCGTCGCGCCTTTGAGCTGGGCGCTTATGCCGTTGTAGTCGGTGCGGCGATTGCCCGCCCAGAGTCGATCACCGCGCAATTCGTCCACCACATTCCTCCTGGGTTCTAAAGCGCACTGCATCTTCGTGGCGCCGTTTAAACCTGCTGACGGTCTGATCGGTTGGTTCGGCGCTGTGTCCATCCCTCGGCTCTGCGTTGACTCCCCGTCTTTCAGGATGTGCAAAAAAATCTTCTTGCGAATTAGTCTACCTGTCTATACACTCAGTCAACTTTAACTTGCAAGCTGTAATGCTCACGAAAAAGTTGGCTGGTGTTTTTTAAATTCAAGGAGGACTAACGCAGTGAAGCGGAATCAATCATCGTTTCTGGTTACGGTATGCATCCTGCTATGCATTGGTGTAGCAGGGCTGACGAATCCTCGCGGTGCCTTTGCACAGCAGGCCGCTGGCTCCATTACAGGCACGGTTACTGATCCTTCAGGTGCGGCAGTGCCCGGGGCTACGGTCGTGGTCCGGGACGTGGATCGCGGAACCAGCTGGACAACGAAGACCGATGGTGCAGGCGTTTACGACTTTCCGCAGGTCACCGTCGGTGATGTGCAGGTCAAAGTGCAGGCCAAGGGTTTTCAGGGCCAGCAAAAGCCGCCCTTCACGCTGGTACTCAATCAGGTTGCCCGCATTGACTTCAAGCTAGCGCTGGGCAGCTACAGCACGACGGTCACAGTGAGTGGATTGCCGCCGCTGCTGCAAACAGACTCGACCGAACTCGGAACCATCATCGACAGCAAGACCACCAAGGCTCTGCCTCTGGCAACCCGTGACATCAATCAGCTCACCCTGATGGTCCCCGGCGTGGTCAGCCCGAATATCTACGCATTCCAGGCTCCGCAGACCACCTTTGGCACCGGGCGTCCTTATGTGAACGGCGCGCGCGAGCAGGACAACAATTTCTCGCTCGACGGCATGGACACGAATCAGGCAGACAACAATGAAGTAGCTTATGTGCCCGGACCGGATGCCGTGCAGGAATTCAACATCATCACCAGCAACGCACCAGCAGACTTCGGCAATTACATTGGCGGCGTCATTGTCGAGACATTAAAATCCGGCACCAATCACTATCATGGCGATGCATTCGAGTTCCTGCGCAACACGGTGCTTGATGCCAACAGTTGGCAGAATAAGACCATTGGCTACTTCACTGGCACCACCCCACCGCGCAATCCCCTGCAGTGGAATGAATTCGGGGGAACCATTGGAGGTCCGATCCTTCGCAACAAGCTCTTCTTCTTTGCCGATGTTCAAGCGTCGCGCTATAACCAGCCGGCCAACACCAATCCATTTGCTCCCATCCCCGCTGCATTCCGTACGGGCGACTTTTCTTCACTCTGTACGGCTGGTTTTGCAAACGGAGTGTGTACCGATCCCAGCGAGCAGTTGTACGATCCGGCATCCAGCAACAATCCTGCGGCGCGCACACCGTTCCAGAACAATCAGGTGCCGGTCCGCAGCGCAGTAGCGCAGAAGATTCTTGCGCTCTCTTCCTTCCCGTCCGCAGGCATCTCCAGCTATCTGACCCATAATTATGTCAACTCTTACCAGGGTGACTTGAAAATTGACTGGCAGGTCACGCCCACTGATCACATCATGGGCCGCTACTCACAGCAATATGTCATCAACAACACCACCAACAGCATTGCGCTCTTGCCCTCACAAACGCGCGAGTACCCGCTCAAGAACTTTGTAGTCGACTGGAGCCGCGCCCTCACTCCAAACCTGGTCAATGATGGCCGTGTGGGTGCGCAGATTTTCCCAGCCAACGATCAACAGTTCACAAATCCCACAGGGCAAAATTTGCCCCAGCAAGTGGGGCTGCCCGGCGTGCAAGACACTATTCTGCCAAGCATTAATTTCAATGGGCTTTACAGCTCTGTAGGAAATGCTGACCTGGTCGAGATCTTCCACGACACCACCTACGAATACGAGGACACGCTTACCTGGACGCATGGCCGTCATGTCGTGCATGGAGGATTCGAGTTCTACCACTACGACATGAACGATCTTTACCCCGGCAATCAGGGCGTGGCAGGTACGTTTACCTTCAATGGACAGTTCACAGGCAACAGTGCCAGTGGGACTACGGGTGGCAATCCAGTTGCCGATTTTCTGCTTGGCTTGCCAGAAGAAGTACAGGAAGGCACACCCCTGCATTTCAACCTGGTCAACAGTCTCTTTGGCGGATTCATTCAGGACAACTGGAGAGCTACGGATCATCTCACTCTCAACCTGGGGCTGCGCTATGAGTTGACTACTCCTCGTGGAGATCGCAACGGCCAGCACAACGTCAACTTTGATCTTCTTACAGGCACGCCGCAAGTCGGCAAGAACTACAACACCTACAACGGCCTCGACAATTGGCAGCCGCGCCTTGGTTTTGCGTGGCAGCCAAGCTCAATTCCGAACACCGTCTTTCGCGGAGCTTACGACATCTCCACCTACATGGAAGGCAACGGCGTCGGCAACATGGCTGTCGTGAATCCACCCTACGTAATCAATCGTGACGAAATCAATGTTGGGCTTCCGCAGCCGGGCACGACGCTCGATCAGGGGTATTCCAACTTTCCCGCCGCGACGTGCACTGCCTCAGCTCTTGAGCAGTACTCGCCCAATTGCCTCGGCGCTGGCGTCACGGTGCATGAAACCAATCCGCATCTGCAACCCGCCGTGGACCAGCAGTGGAATCTCACCATGCAGCGTCAGTTCGGTGCTCACGCGACAATCTCTATCGGCTATGTGGGCAATAAGATCGACCACATGACAGACATCAACTACTGGAACCAAAAGCAGCTCCAGCAGGGCAACGTGGTTCCCGGTCCTTATTCGCAATCGCTCGTAACCACAGGTGCCAGCGTGCGCTATAACGACTCAGAGGCAATCTCACGCTATGAGGCCTTGCAAGTTCAGGCTATGGAGCGCGAATTCCATGGTCTGAGTCTCGAGGCCTCGTATTCATGGTCGAAGTGCCTTTCCAACTCGCTGGGTTACTTTGGCCAGTACGGCGACGAAGAGGGCACAGGGCAAAGTCAAACCAATGGCGGAACCTTCTTTTTCCAGAATGACTACAACATTAAGGCAGACTACGGCCGGTGCATCACCGACACGCCAAACGTCTTCGATGGTTATGTGATCTATGAGTTGCCTTTCGGTCACGGCAAAGCCATCGCCGGCAACGCTGGTCCTGTGGTAAATCAGGTCATTAGCGGCTGGTCAGTCGCTTCTGATTTCACCTTCCATTCCGGTTTCGCACTCAACACGGCAGCACCCGACCAGTCTGGCACCGGCAGTCTTGCATATCGTCCCGATTGCGTAGCTGGCGTATCACAGTACGGCAGCGATCAATTGGAGAACCTCGGTGGCAACTACGGCAGGCAGTTCCTGAATCCAAAGGCTGTAGCATTACCCGCTGCTGGTACCTTCGGAGACTGCGCCGTCGGCTCCTTCCGCGGTCCCGGTCTTAGGACTGCGGATCTCAACCTCACCAAGCAGTTCCCAATTCATCACAGTGTGAACCTGCAATTCATGACGCAGTTCATCAACCTGACAAATACGCCGATCTTCGGCGTAACATCCTACAGCTGCGGACCAGAGTGCAATGGCAACATCGCCATGGGAAAAAATGGAGGAGGTACGGGAGCCGGCACTTTCGGCCTCGCTCAATCACAAGATCCAGGGCGGCAAATCCAGTTTGCACTTAAATTGAATTATTAGAGCCGCACCTGGGCTAGAAGAAATTGTTCGTTTCCATCTCTATCTGCCTGGCGCACTGCCTATCAGCCTGTGGTTAAAGTCCTGACACGGGAGGCCAGAAAAACCTGGAGCTGAAGGAGGAGAGTGGCTAAGATTCCGGCATGGGTATGGGGACGCGAGAGTCGCAGGAGAGGCAGGAAGAGATCTGGAT
>Ga0207433_10001305_pt1 | contig 53934 bp, 46 predicted proteins | sample YelNatPaOPGAMG01_FD_187559 | JGI IMG/M metagenome (GOLD analysis project Ga0207433, IMG submission 187559) | Hot spring thermophilic microbial communities from Obsidian Pool, Yellowstone National Park, USA - OP-RAMG-01 (SPAdes) (version 3) | ecosystem: Environmental > Aquatic > Thermal springs...
GCTTGTAGATGTATTGTATTGAATTTTAAGATAATGCTGTTTATGGTGAATATGTTTAAGCTTATTATTTTAAAGGTGTTTAACGTGTTTGGGATGTGATTGTTTCTTTAAATACCCTAAATAAGTAGTGGTAACGCTTAATAATTCATGATGGTTAAAGCTGGAGTTTTAGAAGCAATACCTATAATAGAGTTGATGAGCATGATTAAGTTTACAGAGTGAAAGGATGTGTTCAACTATTATTTAGCTATTAATCAAATAAAGCTGTGCTTAAGAGTAATCTAAGAAGGGTTTATGAGTTGTTGAACAGTCCTCTTCAGCAGTATCTATCAAATCAGGATGTAGCAGCTTAGAAGTTAAATGCAACATGTTAAGCTGCTACATCCCAAATCATCACGCTAAATCTTAAATAATCCCTAACTTCTAATATTTTATGAGTGTTGCTGAGAAGTGGGAAATGTTAACTTCATGGTTTAAACAGTTTAAATCGGTTATTGTTGCGTTTTCAGGAGGTGTTGATAGCTCACTCCTAGCTTTAGCTGCTAAGAAATCTCTTAACGATAATGCTATAGCTGTTACCGCAAAGTCTCCCACATTTCCATTAAGAGAGCTTGATGAAGCTACTAGAATAGCTTCACTAATTAATATTAAGCATGTAATTATTGAAACTGATGAGTTTAGAGATCCTGAATTTACTAGAAATCCTCCAAATAGATGCTACTACTGTAAGAAGAACTTACTCAGTAAGCTTAAGGATTTATCCTCTAAACTAAACGTGGAAGCTATAGTTACCGGTACTAATGCTGATGAGTTAGGGGAGTATCGGCCAGGTCATGCTGCGGAGATTGAGGAGGAGGCTAGAACACCCTATGTAGAGCTTGGATTTACGAAAAAGGATATTAGGGAAGTGGCTAAACATGTTGGGCTTCCGAACTGGGATAAGCCGTCAATGGCTTGCCTAGCATCTAGAATACCTTACGGCTTAGAGATTACTGAGGATAGGCTGAGGAGAATTGATGAAGCTGAAAGAATAGTGAGGGATACTGTAAATGTTAGACAGGTTCGGGTTAGGGACCATAATGGTATAGCTAGAATTGAAGTATATCCTGAGGAAAGATCTAAGTTCTTCAATACTGATTTAATGGATAAAATAGCTGAATCCCTTAAATCAATAGGATTTACATATGTAACTCTAGATCTAGTCGGCTACAGCCCTGGAAGTATGAATAAAATACTGAAACATAGAGAGAAGCCTATAGCTAGCATAAATCATAAGTGTTTTACATAGATTCGGCGAGAAAGCCCCCAACTTTAGTTGTGGAGAGTATCAAATAAAATAGTAAACCAATAGAGTAAAACATATATGTAGGGTATTAATGTAGGATGTAGGCATTAAGCCTATTAGTGATGTTAAACATGTTTGAACTCCATTACTAAAAGATGAGTTATAGTTAATGTTTAACTTGTAGTTTTCACGTATTTTTCTGTAAGCTTCTTTATTGCTCCAGCTAATCCTCCCTGAACCCATATCATTACAATTATTAGTAGAATTCCGTAAACTATGTATTTATGGGCGAAGGATATAACTCCTATAGCTTCATATGGTCGAAGCAGCTCAAATATCATGAGTATTATAGCAGCTGATGGAAGTGATCCCCATATTGATCCTCTACCGCCAACGTAGCATATTGCTAATGCTGGAACAGTTACTGATAAGCTACTGACATCAGGCGTTATTACATTGTAGTAGTGCGCGTAGAAAACCCCTAGAAAACCTGCAAAAGCACATGATATTACAAAGCATAAAACCCTATAGAAAGTTACGTTTACCCCTATTGTTCTAGCTGCTGTTTCATCCTCCCCTATAACTTTAAATGCAAAACCCATCTTCCCATTAATAATCCTCATCATTATTATAAGCTCAGCTATATATACAAATAATATCATGTAGTAGTATGGTAGTCTACTTATACCTGGAAAGAATGGGGAGCAGGCTAATCCATGATATCCACGTGTTATATCTGTAAGTGCTGCTAACGTATATTTTAATGTTTCAGCTATAAACCAGCTGAATGCAGCAGCAAAAATACCGTGTAGCCTTAAAGTTAGGAAACCTGTAGCAGCTGCTAAGGCTGAAGCAACTATTGTTCCAAGCATTAACCCTATCCATGGGGAAACCCCATAGTAGAGGGCAAGTAATCCTGAAGTGTATGCTCCAGCTGCAAAGAATCCTGCATATCCGAAGTTTGTTACTTTAATAAATCCTGCTGTTAGATCAAACGATGATGAAATAGCAGCCCAAAGAATAATTGATATAAGTACACTGTAAATGTACTCGTTTCTAAAGATTAGTGGGAGAATTAATGCTAATAATGCTAGTATGATGTATAGAAGTGTTTTCCTCTTTGAAATCTTTATTTCTCCCATATCCCCTTAACCTCTGTTCCAAAAATACCTGTTGGCTTAAACAGCAATACTAGAACTACAAATATAACTGGTAAAACATTCTGCCATCCAGCTGCTAAGGTTTTCGTAGCTATTACCTCAATAAATGCTAATAGGAAGCTACAGTATATTGCCCCCTTCACATTACCTAAGCCAGCTATCAACACAACAATCCATGCCTTCAAGTTATAAGTTACACCCATTAATGGATATGTTGTAAATAAGGCCATGTAGAATACTCCTGCAACACCGGAAAGTAATGCTGATATACCGAATGTTAATGTATATATATTATTAACATTAACACCGTAAAGAGAAGCTGCCTCCTCATTCATTCCTGTAGCTAGAATAGCTCTACCTATCCTCGTGTATTTTAGAAATGCCCATAGAGCAGCTATTATCGTAATACTTAAAATCAGTATAGCTAAGCGATCTATAGATACTGATACTCCAAGAATACTTAACTCCCCAGCCCAGAGGCTCTTAACACCGTAAAATATAGGTCCAAAAACAGCGAGAGCCCCATTCTGAAGTGCTTGAGAAATTCCAAGTGTTAGTACAAATGTATTAAACATCCATAACTTCCCACTAGTCCTACGTAGCGGTAGTAGGAGTGCTTTCTCAATAGTACAGCCTACAAGAAACATTAAAACCCCAGTTATTACTAAGGCTAATATAGGATCCAATCCTGAACTAACCAGTAGGAAGTATGATATGTATCCTCCAAGCATTGCAAGATCTCCATGCATAAAGCTTGCTACAGATATTATTCCGAAAAGCAAAGCTAGACTTGCTGAAACAAGTACGTATAGAGATCCTCTAATTAGGATAAGTACTAAATCTACTGGAGTAATCAACTATATTACACCTCAACTTTAAACTTTAAGGAGGTATTTATACTTTTGCTTGAATAAATTGGAACCTGACAGCTTAGGAGGTTAAGTACCATGTTTACCGCTTTATTCTATTAACTCTGCTTTTAAGCGTTTATGTAGGTTATTGTTGCATATTTATTGAGTATTATGCAACTACATCTTAACCCTAACTCTAAATCCTAGTTTAAAATATGTTAATCAATAAATTAAGCTGAATATTGTGCTTATTCACCAAGTATAATAAACCCAAAATAATTATATCTAATATTCTAAGCCCGCTTAATAATTGGATACTTTAAGCTAAGTTCAACTTCACAATTTTACTACATAATTGGCGTTGAGAAGTGGTAGTTTAGAGAATATATAGCCTATTAAAATAAGCTTAGTTAATTATTAGAGTATGGTTTAATCTATTTAAGTATGGACTTGTAGATAGAATTTACAGCTTAAGATTATAAATCTTGATAATTACAGGTTAAGTTTATAAGTATGCTTTAGAAAACTTTAGGGGTAATATGATGCGTTCTAAAGGAGCTTTAAAAACCTCATATATAGCTATTGCTGTTATCGTAATAATAGTTATTGCCGCTATCGCCATATACTTTGCAACAATGCCTAAACCAACCCCTACAACACCATCTCCTACCACTACCCCTACTGTTGCTACAACTCCTGTTGGTCCACCTATTAAAATAGCATTTATTCCTCCATTAACAGGCCCTGCTGCTAGAACAGGTAAAGAGTTTAAGGATGCTATAGAGTTTACTTATGCAGAGCTTAAAGCTCAAGGGAAAATCCCTGTATTGGTGGATGGGAAGCTTAGAGATATAGAGCTTGTATGGCTTGATAGTAAATCCGATCCTGCTGAAGCTGTTAAAGCATATGAGGATGCTATAGTTAGGCTTGGGGTTGATATACTTGGATGGAACTGGCATAGCTCAGTCGCTATGGCGCTATATAAGATATCTACAAAATACGGGAAAATACATTTCGGAGATGTAGGTGAAACACAGTTTCTATGCTATGAAAGAATAAAGAATCCTGCTGAGAGTAAGTATTGGTTTAAGAGCTGGCCATGCCCACCACTCTACGGAAGCCTATTCGTACCAGCCTTTGAGGAGGCTTTGAAAGATATTGGATATACATTAAGGAATAAGAAGGTAGCATTAATTGTTGAGGAGACAGATTATGGTAGAGGGATGGGGGATGCTTTAAAGGCAGCTTTTGAAAAGTATGGTTGGACCGTTGTCTACTATGATGTTTTCACTCTTTCACCACCAGAAACAGAGTTTACACCATTCCTATCGAAGTATAGGGATGCTGATGTAAGTACCATCTATATCGTATCTACAAGCCTACCAAGCATGAACGCATTCTTAAAGCAGGCATACGAGATGAAGCTTAAAGCATTTAAGGGAGTATTCGGTATAGGATGGTTCTCACCTGATGAGTGGTATCCAACCCTTAAGGAAGCCTCAGACTACGTCCTCAGCATGGATGGCTGCGTAGCATTAACTAAGGAGCAGAAGGATTGGCTAGCGAAGTTTAAGGGGAAGTATGGCTATGAACCATCAGTAGTTGTTTCAGGATACTGGGCTCACGACAACTTCTGCATGTTGATAGAGGGGTTAAATAAGGCAGGTACGTTAAACCCTGATAAGCTGAGAGATACATTACTAGGAATGGATTACCGTGGGCTATTCATGGGTATCAAGTTCAATAAGGAGGTTGAAACCCCAGGACTAACAGGAACTGTACACTACATGGAGGTCTTCGTTGATAAAGACCACTTCTTCTTCCCACTTCAACAATGGAAAGGTGGAAAAAGCGTAGTAGTATGGCCTAAAGAATATGCAGCAGCAAAACTTGAAATACCTCCAGAACTAAAATAATATTTTTTTTAAACCTAATAGTAGAAATAGTGTCTAAGAGTCTAGATTTCAACTTTTGGTAAGATACTAATGTATAGAATACTCTGTAATCTTACTAATTTTAGCTGAAGCACAGTAATCTATGAAGCTGGATATAGCATGTTAAGTTGCTGGCATGCTGTAGACTTAAGCCTCATCTGGAAGGCGATCAGCAATGCTTAAGTTTACAAGGTGTTTTACGGCTTCGTAAGGTTTATTAGTTGGAGCCCGGTTTAATCTGCATGCCTGAGTATAGGTATGATTGGAAGGGGGAGAAGTGGGAGAAGGTTAAAGCTAGTAAGTGGCCTATTATAGTTATTGCTTTTTTAATTGTATCTGCAGTATTTATAGCTTCTACGGCTAGCATGGTGATAATGATTAATGCAGGTGAGGTTGCTGTTATTACAGATCCATTAACAAATACGTTATCCCCTCCACGTAAGGGTCCAGCCTACATTCTAAAAATGCCTTGGCAGGGGGTTATAAGGGATTTCCATACTATCGACTATGTTTCTATGACTGCTGAGAAGGGGGCTGACTATCCACCAATTACGGTATTAACAAGGGATGGAGTTACTGTCTCTGTTGAGGTAACATTTACATATGAGGTTGAACCTGATAAATTTGATGTTTTAGCGAAGAACTATCCTAGAGTGGATTATGAGGAGGCGAGGCTAGTACCATTAATGATGCAGGTAGTTAGAGACGTTATATCTCAATACAGCACTGATGATTGTGTTACTAAACGTTCTGAGATTGCACGTTCAATCGAGTATAGGTTTAGGGAGGTTGTCTCTATGGATTCAACTCTTACAGCAATTAAGCTTCACGACGTTAATCTACGTGGTGTAACATTACCGAGCACTATAGCTCAAGCAATAGAGAGGAAGATAGCTGCCTATCAGGAAATGCTTGCAGCCCAGTATCAAAGAGAGAGGGAGATAACCTTAGCAAACGCTACCGCGATGAAGCAGATAATTCAAGCAACAGCTGAAGCTGAAACATATAGAATTAAGGTTTCAGCATTATCATCAATACTTAGAGAGCTTGTAAATGCAACAGGAGATTCTGAGCTTGCTAGACTATACATGATGATGGAGTATCTTACTAGACTCCAAAACGCAACACTTATAATTTCACCAACCTCCCCAATACCGACAATACCAATAGTTAAATAAGAGTCTAAACCCTTAAAGAATATTTACATGATTTAATTAACTAATACATTAAGTCTATTTACTCAAAATAACTATACTACTTATTCAGTAAATTTAAGGCATTATAGCTTAGCTTAATAAGTAATACGTAAGGATAGGTTAAGCTATTTAATAACTACCGTATAATGTGGGTAGGATCATGTGAAATGCTTTAAATCAATAGTACTGAATAAAATATTAAGTAAGAGTATTAAACTAATAATTCTGGGAACAATACCATAATGGAGACGGTTAACATGCCTAAGCTTGCAAGCTGACTATCTCTACATTAAGTTGGGGTTTTTCATTGATTTTAGTAAAACTCGTTTAAGCTATATTAGATCAGGCTTGTATTGTTAAATTTCTAAAAGTTAAATATATAAGTCCATATGGTTTAGGACTTTATGAATTTGTTAAAGGATAGTATAGATATGCATATACATTCAGCTCCTGACTTCTTTAATAGGAAGATAGATGCTTTCGAGCTTGCTGTAAGAGCTAGGGAAGCCGGTATGAAAGCTATAGTTTTAAAGTCTCATCATACACCTACCACTATGCTTTCATGGGCTTTAAGTAGGGTAATAAACGGTATTGAAATATATGGATCAATAACTCTTAACAATCCATCAACCGGAGGAATTAATCCTGAAGCAGTAAAGGTAGCGTTTAAGCTTGGTGCTAAAATAGTCTGGATGCCAACAATATCAGCATCAAACCATTTAGCTCATGAAGGTAGAAGTGGAGGCATAAAAATATTGAGGAACGGCGTAGTCAGCGGGGAGGTTGAGGAAACCCTAAACATAATTGCTGAGAATAATGGTATAGTTGCTACTGGACACCTATCAGTAGAGGAAACCGTAGTATTAGTGGATACTGCTAGAAGTATTAGAGTGGATAAGTTAATAGTAACCCATCCCACACTCCACATCATAAATATGCCTATAGATGTCCAGAAGGAATTAGCTAGGAAGGGAGCATATATAGAGTATTGCTGCTATCTAACTACGAGGCTAGGAGGCTTAATAAAAACTAAACTCATAGCGGAGCAGATAAGAACTATAGGTGTTGAAAACTGTATTTTATCATCAGATTTAGGTCAGCCTGAAAACCCATATCCTGATGAGGGATTCAACATCTTCCTCAAAAACCTACTTGATGAGGGAATATCTATGGAGGAGTTGAAAATAATGACGTCCATAAACCCTGCTAAGCTTTTACAACTGAAAGCCTCGCCCTTCAGGGCGGGGAGGAGGTCAGAGTAAACCCTAGAGCTGTTGTTAATTCTATTATGATTTAGATATTGGCTACAACATTATTTCTCAGTAAAGTTTAAATATTATGATGTAAATTTGCTCTGTGCAGGGGAAAACGCATTTACTTCCGAGAACATTGAAGGGTTTAGTAATGCTGCTATGGATTCTCATATGCTTTATAATGGTTGAATGGCCTATTTTAAGCTGGGCTAATAGAATTGAGCCATTTATTGGAGGCTTTCCATTCATATACTTCTGGTTAACGTTCTGGTATGTAATGATAGCTATTGGAGCCATAGTTACAGCCCTGTTTGTTTGGAGACCATAGGTGGTATCATGGAGACATGGGTTACATCTACATCTATAATACTTGTTTACATTGTTCTTGTAGGAGTTCTTAGCGTAGTAGCTTTTAGAAAGTTAAGAGTAAATATTGAGGACTACTTCCTTGTAAGCCGTCTTGCAGGCTTCTTTGTACTTTACTTAACCATTGTAGCAACATATCATAGTTCCTACGCTATACTTACATCCTGCGGTACCTTCTACGGTACTGGAGTATTCTTCTGGGATGCTGGTACATGGACCTTTATTACAGGCTTATGCTCATACATATTGGGGTATAGGTTCTGGATACTTGGGAAGAAGTATGGATACATGACTCCAAGCGATCTATTATCGGATTTCTATGATAGCCGATTCCTAGGATTTCTCGTAGCAGTAATTATGGCAGTATTCCTAATACCATATATAGTGGTGCAAGCTATGGGTTTAGGATATATAATAAGTGTTGCTAGTGAGGGTGTTATCCCATATACTTATGGAATGATTGCTTTAAGCCTTTTCACAGCAGCATATTGTTTGGTAGGTGGCTTAAGAGCTGTATATTGGACTGATGTCTTCCAGGGGATATGGATGTTTGTTGCTTTATGGATGGCTGGGCTATTCCTAGCATTTACAGTATTTAAGGGTGGAATTGCTGAGGTATTCAGTATCTTAGCTGTTGAGAAACCAGCACTCCTAACGGTTAATGTACCTTATACTTATTGGTTAAGTATGACTTTTGTCTTCTCCTTCGGAATTGTGCTGCAGCCCCATTTATGGGTTAGATACTATACTGCTCGTGACCCGAAAACGTTGAAGTGGCTGGGTGCAACAACACCTCTATACTTAATGTTTATATATGTTCCTGCTGCTCTTGTTGGGTTTACAGCTGCAGCTGCTGTAGTTAAGGGGTTAATGCCGGAGATCGTTAAAACCTATGGGACTGTGGATGCAACCCTACCTGCAATGCTTGTAAAGTTTGCTCCGCCATGGTTTACAGGCATACTTCTAGCCGGTGCATCTGCTGCCGCTATGTCAACTATGGATAGTCAATATCATGCCTTCAGTCTAGTTTTAACTAGAGATATTTATCAGAAAATTAATCCTAAAGCACCAGATATAGCGTTAATAAGGGTTGGAAGAGTGTTTATAGCTATTGCCTTCATACTTTCAGCTTGGCTTGCATTATATAGGCCTGGAATAATATTTGATATAGTTGCATTTGCAGGAGCTGGAACCCTACAGCTACTTCCAGCAACAATAGGAGCTATATATCCTACAGGTAGATTCAGGGTAACTAGGATAGCTGCAATTACTGGAATTATTATTGGGTCTATAATAGTAATTATTACTGAGTTTACGGGAAGATTAGGTCTTCCAGCTTGGCTGTATAGACCTTATGGATTCCATGGAGGTATGATTGCCTTCCTAATAAACATAGTAGTTACTTTAATCATTAGCCTACTTACAAAACCACCATCACCTGAGAAAATAGAGAAATTCCATAAGCTACTAGAAGAGGAAATCTATAAAAAATAAACCCTTTTTTATCGTATTAACTTTTCCTATAAATTCTGCTATGTAGTATTTATAATTTTATCTATGGGGTTCCCTTAATTTTCTTCTTAACCTATATGTTTCCTCATAGTCTATCTTTCCATCTACGATTACTACACCATAATCCTTAATTGCCTGCTCTAATGTTATATATTCGTTCTCTAAGTCTATAATTACTTGTTTAGGGTCTCTTTCTAATGGGTCTCCATAGCCTCCACCACCAGCAGTTCTTATAGTGAATATATCCCCCTTCTCAATTCTAACTGTTTGTTTTGATTTTAGCTTAACTACTTCACCGCTGGGTTTAATTATGAATGCTTCCCCTGTTTTTCCATTTTTCCCTCCAAGAAGACCCCATGGAGGTATTTCATGTCTCTCAGATACTATTGATAGGGTTACTGATGGTGCTAGGAGCTTCCATGCTCTTTCAACCCCACATCCACCCCTCCATTTACCTGCTCCACATCCACCATTTCTAACCTCGTATTTTAGGAAGAGTATTGGGTAATCCCTCTCTATAGCTTCTATAGGTGTATTCATTGTATTCGTCATATGGGTATGTATAGCATCAACACCGTCAATCCCACATCTTCCACCATATCCTCCAGCTATTGTCTCGTAGAAAGCCCATGTCCTCCCATCTTCATCAACTCCTCCGAACGCTACGTTATTCATTGATCCTGTACATGCTGCACATACCTTATGCGGTATAGCTTTGGAGAAGGCTTTTAGCAGTACGTCAACGTTTCTCTGGGATGTTTCAGTATTCCCACCACTTACTGGAGCTGGTTTTTTAGGGTTTAGTATTGTTCCTTCAGGTATGTGTATTGTTACTGGGTTGAAGCATCCTTCATTCATAGGTATTTCAGGATCTGTAACGCATAGTAGCGTGTAGTATATGCCTGCTACAGCTACTCCGTAGGCTGCGTTTATCGGTCCATCAACCTGTCTGCTTGTACCTGTATAGTCGAATTTTACTTTATCCCCATCTACATCTATCTTAACCCTTATTCTTGCCTTCTCCTCCCTAACCCCTATACTCTCCATCCAGTCTTCAGCTTCATAATTTCCACTAGGGATCTTAGCTATCTCACCTCTTAATCTACGTTCCGAGTACTCTATTATCTTATCGACTGCTTCATTAAATGTTTTAGCTCCATACTTGAAGCATACTTCCTTAACCCTACGTATTCCAAGCATGTTTGCAGCTACTTGAGCTCTTAAATCACCCTTCCTTATGTATGGCTCACGTACATTATCTAGAATTATTTTAAGAATTTCACTATCTACTACACCGTTCTTAACGAATTTTACTGGTGGTATGATTATTCCCTCCTGGAATAGTTCTGAAGCATCTCCAGGCATACTTCCAGGAGCTTTACCTCCAACATCTGAGTGGTGGGCTTTATTAGCTACGTAGGCAACAATACTATTGTTGAAGTATACTGGAGCTACAAGCGTTATGTCCGGTAGATGTGTTCCACTAATGTATGGGTCGTTGTATAGGATTATGTCTCCATCTTTAAGCTCCCCCTCATACGTTTCCACACCCTTCCTTACCCCGTATGGTAGGGATCCTAGGTGGGCTGGTATGTGTTCGGCTTGAGCTATAAGCTTTAAATCTGAGTTGAAGATAGCGCATGAATGGTCCATTCTCTCCTTAATGTTTGGGGAGTATGATGAGTTTCTTAGTGAAATACCCATTTCCTCAGCTGCATATATTAATGCTCCTCTTATAACCTCAACGGTTATTACATCAACCATGCTAACACCTCATTAAGATATTGCCGTAGCTATCTATTTCTGCACTCCACTTAGGATATATTACGGTTGTGGAGTCGTACTGCTCAATAATTGCAGGTCCATTAATAATGTTTCCGGCTTTAAGCTTCTCCCTCTTAAACACTTTACAGTTAACGTAGTCATTAAAATCCTCAAAGAATACTTTCCTATTCTCAATTATGCTTTCATTAGGAGGATCCAACTCCCCCTTCTCGATCCTCTTAAACTTAGGCTTCTTAACAACTCCATTAACCATAACTCTAGCATTCACTATCTCAACTTCACCCTCTCTTGCTGAGTATCCGTAGGCTTCCTCATGCCTATCGTGGAAGTACTTTATTGAGTTTATAATGGATTCATCTCCTAATGGTTTTGCAGTAGGTATTATAAGCTCGTAGGATTGACCGATATACCTCATATCCAGATATCTGCTTACAACTATATCTCCCTTGAAGAACGATGTTAAAAACTCCAATCCTCTTCTTTCAAGTTTTTTAAATAGGTTTTCTAGATTGCTGGCAATGCTTGGATTAGCTTTAGACATTACGGCTTCAGTAACCTCATACTTAAAGTCTGAGACGAGAAGTCCGAGAGCTGAGAATAGTCCCGGGTTTGGAGGTATGATTATTGAGCGTACTCCAATATCCTCAGCTAATGCACACACATGCATTGGTCCAGCTCCTCCAAATCCGATAATGGCAAAGTCTCTAGGATCATATCCTCTCTCCACAGATACTATACGTATTATCTTAGCCATTTCCGAGTTTATAATTCTTACTATTCCTGAAGCAGCTTCAGTTATGGATAGGTTTAGCTTACTACATATTTTCTCCTTTACAGCATTTCTGGATAGATCTATACTTATAGGCATTTCACCGTTTAGTAGGTATTTCTGGTTAAGTCTTCCAAGAATAAGGTTAGCATCAGTAACTGTTGGGTTTTCCCCACCTAAGCCGTAGCATGCAGGTCCGGGGGATGCGCCTGCGCTTAGGGGGCCAACCCTCAATGCTTCAGCTTCATCAACCCAGGCAATGGTTCCACCACCTGCACTACATTCAGCTAGGTCTATGAAGCTACCTCTTACAGGGTAGCCGCTTCCCTTAACTATACGTCCCTTATGTACACGTCCAGCAACCTCATACTCCAACGTTACCTCTATATTCCCCCTTCTAATACCTCCAGCTTTAGCTGTTGTTCCACCCATGTCGAAGCTTATCACATTCTCCACTCCTAAAACCCCTGCATAGAAGGAGGATGCAACAACACCTGCTGCTGGTCCAGACTCAATAATTGCTACAGGCTTCATCGATGCATAATCTATTGAAGCCATTCCACCACTTGACTGCATAACGAAGAGTGGGGCTGAAATATTGATTTTCCCTAACTCATCAGTAAGCATCTTTAAATATTTAGATACTATAGGGGTTAATAGAACATTTACGATTGTAGTACTGAATCTTTCATACTCCCTATATTCTCTTATAACTTCTGATGAGCATGAAATATTTAGGTATGGTAATGCCTCCTTAACCATCTCCTTAACTCTAACTTCATGAATTGGATTAACGTAGGAGTTTAGGAAGCATATAGCTAAAGCCTCAATACCCTCATTTTTAATAGTATTGATAACGTTATTAACATCCTCAACGTTAAGTGGAGTAGCTATATTGCCGTAAGCATCTATTCTCTCCCTAACCTCAAACCTATATTTACGTGGAATAAGCTGTTTAGGCTTCTGGAAGAATAGATTGTATAGTTCAGGTCTTCTCTGTCTACCGATTTCAACTATATCCCTGAATCCGTAGGTAGTTATTAAGGCAGCTTTCGGAAGATTTAGCTCTGTTTGACCTAGAATAGCGTTTGTAGCTATGGTTGTTGCATGAATCAGTATTTCTATGTTTGGATTTGGCTCTATCTTAGTGAACTTGTTGAAGGAATCTATAACGCCATTAACCGGGTTTCTGGGTGTTGTTGGAACCTTAATATTTATTATTTCACCTGTTTCATCGTTTACAGCAACTAAATCAGTAAATGTTCCCCCAATATCTATACCGATTCTAAACATTACCGGTACCCTTAAGCATATTTATAACTTCTACAAGTCTTGAAATGAGGTATTCATGATATTCCCTACCCTTCCCTATAGAGGCTTCTGTAGGTTTTCCAACAGCTCCCCCGGAAATATCTTTAAGCCTTCTAATATCCTCTCTTCTACTTGGAATATAGCATAAAGTATCCTTGTTTACTCTAGGATCAACATGGTAAAGAGCTTTTTCAGGTGGGGTATAATTCTTAGCCTCCTCCATATGTACTAGGCTTGGAAACTTGTAAAGCATATGTGAGGTCTCTATCTCCTCAGCATGTCCTACAGGTCCAAATCCAAGCTTATCAGCAATCTCCCTACTCATATATGCAGGATCAAAAATAACAATCCTAACATTAAACTCCCTCTGAATTTCTTCAGCAGCTATCTGCATCCACGGTACGTTAACGATTCTATGTCCATTAATAATTATAAACTTCCTAAATCCATGCTCTACAAGTGAAGATAAAACATCATGTAGAAGATCAATAAGCACTTCAGGTCTTACACTAATAGTTCCAGGCAGAGCCATATGATGAGGACTCCACCCAAACCATATAGGAGGAGTAACTATAGCTCCAGCTCTTAATGCAGCATCCTCAGCTAAAGCTATAGCTACATAGCTATCTGAACCTAATGGAAGGTGGCGTCCATGCTGCTCAACACTACCAACAGGAACAATAACAACATCCCTACCGCTAGATAAAGCATCCTCAACCTCACACCAACTCATTTCCTGAAGCCAAATCTTAGAATGCACATTAACCGATTAACTCTGCCATATATAAATCTATCTACAATCTAATGGGACGTGGCAACTTAGGAAATCAGATACAATATGTTAAGTTGCCAGGTCCATCTAATTGCTCTGTAAACTTAAACAACATTTGGTTTAATTGACTGTAATACTTTCAGATAAGCCTTAGGTATGTCCGATATATTCTCTACTACAAATACGTCATCACTCATCATCTAGACTGTTTTCAGCTCCATATCAATAATTCCCAAAGTAATCTCTAACAGCTAGCCATGCCTCAGTAAGCTCCAACAAACATATCTAACCGTTAACAGCATAGATGATTGATTAAGCAAGATTTATCATCTAAGTTTATGAAGCCATCATGATGGCTTCATAAATTAATCATGTTTAGTCATCTCCATTATAGATATTGCCTCCCTACGAATTCCAGCTTTAATCTTTCTGTTTCATTAAGCATTATCGTCACCAATTTTAAAGCATTCCTACATTATCACATCTATCCTAACACATGACAGTAGCTATCAATAACTTATCATCCTTAATATATTCATCCATCATCTCTAAGCGTATAATCATGCTTAAGTTAAGGATTTTGCTGAAGCATCACGACGATGGTTTCATCAGTTAACACATTATTTTAGATCGTTTAACTTTAACCTCTTAGTGTTGGTGATGTTAACATATTAGCTAGTCAAAGATCTTATTCTGATGTTGGAGAAATTCATCATCCTTATAAACTTTTCGACAAAAGTTTATAAGGAGTTGATAAGCTTTATTGTTCTGGTGTTGGTAAATGATGGATTTCATAGCTTTACTAATATTATTTCTTGTATGCTGCATTGCCCCAGCCCCTATCTACTACATGATTAGGAGGGTATTTGGTGAAAGTCTTAGAGGTGAGTAGTATGAGTATTGAAATATTGGGTGTAATGGTTGGCTATATAGCTATTGTGCTTGTTATTGGATTCTATGCTGTAAGATACGTTAAGTCTTTAAGGGATTATCTGATAGCTGGGCATAGACTTGGATTGATTCCGCTTACATTTACGTATTTTGCAACTTATTTTAGTGCTGTATCAGTCTTCGGGTTTACAGGTTTGGTTTATAGAAGTGGATGGTCTGGTTTATGGCTTCCAATATTTTGGGCTACTGGAAGCATTATTGGTATGTTCATAGCTTTAAGGCTTAGAAGGGTTAAGCTTTTATCTCCGCATGAATACTTTAAGGTTAGGTTCGGTCTTCCGCATGGTTTTCAAGTATTTGTAGGTTTACTTACAGTTATAGCGTTAATGGTTTCACTTATTGTTCAGATAAAATCTACGGGAATTGTATGGAGTATGGCTTTAGGTAGATCCTATGAGGAGGGTGTGCTTCTCTCAATGATTATAATACTGGTTTATGTTATAGCTGGAGGTTTATACTCTGTTGCTTATACTGATGTATTTCAAGGTATAATGTTTACAGTAATGCTAATAATTGGAGGTGTATGGGCTTTACTTGCTACTGGAGGATTAGGTAGCCTATACGTTATGGCTTCAAGGATAAGTACTCCTCCAACACCTGGTGCATCCCCTACACCTGAAGGATTACTTACATCAGCTCTCGGTACCTACACCTTTATTCCACTACTGTTCTTATGGCTTAACTGGGCGCCTGGAGTTGCAGCACATATTAGGTATACTCAGAGGATGATGGCTGCTAAAAATATAGATTTATCCTTGAAAATGTATGTTATAGCTTGGCCTATCTTATTTGTAATATATTTATGCATGGCTTTTACGGCATTAGCTGGTAGAGTATTTGTACCTACAATGCCTGAAGGAATGAGTGTTGATTACATTATGCCTCTTGTATTTCAGAAATACTTCCCACCAATAGTTACAGGTTTATTCTTTGCTGGTCTTCTCGCTGCCGCTATGTCCACCATCGATAGTGAGGTTCAAATATGTAATTCAGTAGTGTTTATTGATATACAGAAATATTTGAAACTCTCTGAGAAGGGAATGTTAGCTTTCGCAAGAGCTTTAGCTATAGTTGTAGTAATTATCTGTACCTTAATAACTCTCTATCCACTACCAATAATCATTGAGTTTTCAGCTTACTGCTGGGGGATTCTTGGAGTCTTATACTTTGCACCTATGCTTCTTGGACTATATTGGAGGAGAGTTAATAAGTGGGGTGTTGCTAGCGGTGTTTTTGGAGGTCTTATAGTCTTCGCTATTTGGCAGATGCTGTGGGGTACAAGAATTTATGGAATACAGCCATTTGGAGTTGGAGTATTAGTCTCTATACTGTTAACGTTTATTGTTTCAGCAGTAACGAAGCCTCCTCCTGAAGAATGTTTAAAGATGTATTTCTCATCTAGGTGATGATATGTATGGATGGAGGGGGAGAATAGGGTTAATGGTTCCATCATCCAACACAACTATGGAGCCTGAGTTTTACAGATTAGCTCCTAAAGGATTATCAATACATACTGCAAGAATGCATCTAGTAGAGGCTACTCCTGAGGAATTGATGGAGATGGAGAGGTATTCTGAGGAGGCTGCTAGAGAGCTTATGGACGCTGATGTAAACATACTTGTCTACGGATGTACAACTGGAAGCTTAATTGGTGGTTTAGGTTTTGATCTGAAGTTAACAGGTAAACTTGAATCCCTATCTGGACTACCTGTAGTAACTACAGCTAGAGCTGTTATTGAGGCTTTAGAAAGGCTTAAGGCAAGCAGCATTGTTGTTGCAACTCCCTACATAGACTCCCTAAACATTAAGGAGAAGGAATTTCTTGAGGGGAATGGATTTAAAATACTTAAAATCAAGGGATTAAACATTCGGAGAAATACTGATATAGGAAGACAGAATCCTACAGTAGCTTATAGATTAGTAAAAGAGGTCTTCATCCAGGAGGCTGAAGCAGTATTTATAAGCTGCACCAACTTCAGAACTATTGAGGTAATAGATATTCTTGAGAGGGATTTAAAGAAACCGGTAGTTACAAGTAATCAAGCAACAATGTGGGCTACACTTAGAAAACTAGGAATAAGTGAATCAATAGATGGATATGGAAAACTGCTTAAAGAATACCTTTAAACTGTAAAATTCAGCCAGACTAGAAACTACTATTATCCATAATAAATTCTTAAATTTTTAGATAACAATTCCCAAAGCCTAGGGAAGCATTGTATTTATCCTCAGCATCCAATATAGTATCTAACGTTAACTTAGCATAAACAAACGTTTAAATAATCAGTAATAACAACTTAACTCCATTTTTATTATTCACGTTCTAAGAATTACATCATTAGTTTAGAATAATAATATTCTAATTGATGATTTACTGAAGCTCTTTCTATTTCCATTTTCCTATATCAGGTATTCATGCTTACCTATTTTGCTCCTGAAGAACTCTTCTTCAAGCATGATTTAAATAGGAATTCACTGTAAAACCTAGTAGGGCATGTTGAGCTAACCTTAAGACTTTGCAATAGGTTCAGCATAAATAGTTCTAACAGTTCTAGTAAATATTTTGTAGAAACTTTCGTAAATTACTGGTTCAACCCCATATTAAGCCTATAAATAAGCCTTTAGCTAATTGGATATAACATCATAGATCTATAAATCTGCTTCACATCATCCTAAAGCCTTCAAGGTTAATTAACAGCAGCGTATTTTGTAAGGTTTGTAATGAGCCTATTTATAGCGGTGTTCAGTAGCTAAAGTCCTATTCTCTTAAGTCTACATACTGAATAGTTAAAACTTGAATATAAATGGTGTTTCTACTCTCCTGAGAATCTATAGTTAAACTCATAATGTTAGTATGAGCTCTGCTCAGTAATGTATTGGCATTAGTTAATGGGATAAGTTGGTCTTAGGAAAAGTTTATTAGTGTCTTTTATTTGTAGTAATTGCTATGTCGGAAAATATTCGTGTTGTTGTTTATGGTTTAGGTCCTATTGGAGCTTTAATAGCTAGAAACGCGTTAAATAGGAAGGGTATTGAGGTTGTTGGCAGTGTTGACATAGCTCCTGACAAGGTTGGTAGGGATTTAGGTGAGGTTATAGGTTTAGGTAAGCATCTAGGTGTAGAGGTTGTTCACGACAACGACTCTCTAAGCCTTCTACTAAGAAGTAAGCCGCATGTAGTACTACATTCAACATCTACATATCTTGATAAAATATATCCGCAAATCGTTAAATGCATTAAGGCTGGAGCTAACGTTATCTCCACATCTGAAACACTAGCATATCCATGGTATAGATATCCTGAGCTTGCTACCCTAATAGATGAAATGGCTAAGAAATACTGTGTTAGGATTCTCGGTACTGGTGTTAATCCTGGATTTGTATTTGATACTTTACCCGCATTCCTAAGCTCAGTATGTGTTGATGTTGGTAGGATACATGTTGTTAGATCTATTGATGCTTCGAAGAGGAGATACTCATTCCAGAAGAAGTATGGATTAAGCATGACACCACAGGAATTCCAGGATAAGATATCTAGAGGTGAGATAACAGCCCACGTAGGATATGCGGAATCAATAATGCTCATCTCATGCATGCTTGGATTAAAAATAGATAAGGTTGAGGAGGGTCAAGAACCAATAATAGCTGATAAATACATGGAAACACAATACTTCAAGATACAGCCAGGACAAGTATGCGGTATAAGAGGATACGGTATAGGATACATTGAAGGAAGAGAATTCATAAAACTCGAACTCCTAGCAGCAGTCGGACGCACAGACTACGATGAAGTTACAATAGAGGGAAACCCACAACTAAAATGGAGAAACGAATACGGAACAGCTGGAGATACAGCTACAGCAGCAATGATTATTAACGTTATTCCAAGGGTTTTAAAGGCTTCACCAGGCCTACTAACAATGAAGGATGTAGCTATTCCATCAATATATCTTGGCACATTTAGGTTTTAGATATGTATTTGGATTCTACACCTAAATCTAGAAGCCTATTTGAGAAGGCTAGGAAGTATCTGCCTGGCGGTGTCTCCTATGGCTTAAGGTATTTCAGCCCCTATCCATTCTACGTTGTTAAGGCTAAGGGTAGTAGGGTATGGGATGTTGATGGTAATGAATATCTTGACTTCTGGATGGGTCATGGAGCAATAGTGACAGGCCACAACTACGAGCCTATAATTAAAGCTGTAAGGGAGCAGTTGGAGTATGGTGCCCACTTCGGATGGTGTAATGAGTGGGAGGTTAAGTGGGCTGAAGCTGTATGTAGATGGTTTGATATGGATATGGTTAGACCCTCCAATAGCGGTACTGAATCAAACATGTATGCAGTAAGGCTTGCAAGAACATATACTGGTAGGGTGAAGGTAGGTAAGTTTGAGGGTGGATGGCATGGTGGATATGATGGACTACATAGGGGGGTTAGCTACCCATACGATAAGCCATCATCATCAGGACTAACTGAATCAGCAACTAGGGATATTGTTCTACTTCCATATAATGATCTGGATGGTGTACGTGAGAGGGTTAAGGGTGAGGATTTAGCATGTATTATTGTAGAGCCTGTAATGGGTGCTGCGGGCTTCATACCTGCTGAGAAAGAGTTTCTGAAGGGTCTTAGGGAGCTATGTAGTGAGAAGGGTATCCTGCTAATACTTGATGAGGTTATAACAGGCTTTAGATTCTATAAGGGTGGGCAAAACTACTACAACGTTAAGCCTGACCTAATCACAACAGGTAAGGCTGTAGGAGGACAATACTTCCCAGGTGCAGGCGCAATATGTGGAAGGGCTGAGATAATGGAGAAGCTTGACCAGATTAAGATACCTAACTTCTGGGAGAGGTCTTTTCATGGAGGAACATATGTTGGAAATGCTTTAACAATGAGGGCTGGATACACGTTAATAAGGGAGCTTGAAGATAAATCAAGCCAATTCTTCCCATATCTAGATAGGCTTGGAGAAAAGGTTATAAATGGGTTAAACAACATATTTGCTAGAAACAGTTTTGAAGCATATACTACAGGTTTAGGATCCCTATTCGCTATACACTTCACAAGGGAGAAGCCTGTAAACGGCTTAACAGCTGAAAGAACTAAGAATAGGGAGCTTAATAGAAAGCTTTTTGAATTTATGCTAAATCATGGAGTTGTATATTCATCACCTAGTACAGCCCACTTCGTATTTTCAATAGCGCATACTGAGGAGGATATAAACCGCTTTCTAGCATTAGCTGAGGAGTTTGTTAGAGGGGTTAGAGCATAATGGTGCTCTACGGTGTTAGGGGTAGGGTAGCTCTCATAGTTCCACATGAAGACTATACTACAGAATACGAGTTTAATAAGCTAGCACCAGAGGAGGTTGCATTCTATACTGTAAGAGTACTTCTAAAATCTGTTAGTAGAGAGGGCTTAATGGAGATGTCTAGGGAGCTTGATTTTGCTCTTGATAGGACACCGGCTAAAGTTAATCTAGCTGTTTACCACTGTACTAGCGGTACCTTTATACTTGGCCCTAAATGGGAGGGGGAAATTCTTAAGAAGATAGAGAGTAGACTTAACGTAGCATCTACAAGCACGATGAAGTCTGCTGTAGAAGCCTTAAAATACCTTGAGCTAAATAAAATATCCCTTGTAACACCATATACTAAGGAGCTGAACGATTATGAGTCTAACTACTTACTACAGTTCGGGGTAAGGGTTGTTAAGGATTCATACCTATCATTAACAAGCAGTGAGGCTATGTGTTCTGTGGAGCGTAGTGAGCTTAAGCAGCTTATTGAGAAAGCGGATACATCTGAAGCTCAAGGAATATTTATTAGCTGTACCGGCTTGAAAACTATGGGTTTAATCGATGAGTTTGAGGAAACATATAGGAAACCTGTAGTTTCAAGCAATTCCGCAACTTTCTGGAATGTTTTAAGGCTATGTAGGATTGGAGGGGTTAATATAAGGGGCTACGGTAAACTCCTCATGATGGGTGGTGTTTGATGAGGTTTGCAGTAATACTTGGCGATATGTATCCTGCTGATCGAGCTGTTAAATGCGGTGTACTAGCTGAGAAGTATGGTTTCCACGCTGTCTTCGTACCCGATCATCTTACAGATATTGATGGGGCGAGGATTGACTGCTGGACTGTTCTAGGAGCTATAGCTTCAAACACGAGTAGGGTTTTACTAGGTCCAGGTGTAGCAGATATACATCATGTAATTCCTGCTAAAGCAGCTCAAATAGTTGCTACACTTGATGAGCTGTCAGCTGGAAGAGCTATTCTAGCTGTAGGCGCAGGGGAGGCTATGAACATTATACCTTTCGGTCTTGAGTTTGAGAAGCCTAGGGATAGGGTTTTAAGGTTAAGGGAGTATGTTGAGGTTGTTAAGCTACTATGGATGTCAAGCAGGGATAATTTAGCATATTATAGAGGTAAATTCTATACTTTAAATGAAGCATTTATTGATCAGAAACATGTTAGAAAGCCTCATCCACTAATATATATTGGAGCTATTAAATCTAGGAAGCTACTGGAGCTTATAGGCGAAATGGCTGATGGATGGTTTTCATGGATTGTTCCAGTTGAAAAATGTGGGAAGTATATTGAGGTAATTAGGGATAGTGCTTTAAAACATGGTAGAAACCCTGACAGCATAGATACCGTTATATGGATTTATACATGTCTAACAGAAAATCCAAACATAAGGAAAGCAGCTATAAATATAGGTAAAGCCTACCTATACGTTGAGAAAAGCATACTTGAAGAGCATGGATACAAGCTGGAAACTCCTAATTACACATATCTACTAGCACATAAACCGTTTAAAACAGGAGATGAGCTTGTTAAAGCCTCATCCTTCATACCTGAGGAGCTTGTTGAGGAAACAATTCTAGTTGGGGATGTAGATGAATGTATTGAGAGGGTTGAAGAATACCGTAAAGCAGGAGCTAAATGTGTAGGGTTTAGAATAATGACTATTAAGGGGGGATTATCAATAGAGGAATCTATGAAGCTAATATCGGAGAAAGTAACTCCATACTTTACCGAAATATAAATAATCAACTCTTTTTATCCATCTTAACGTATTAGGTTATGATGGGATTATGTAATGGGGTATTATGGTCAACTAGATGAGGAAACCATTAAGAAAATTGCTGAAGTTGTTGGTGGGGAGAATGTTTCAATGGAGGACTTCAACCTAATATGCTATACTAAAGACTTCTATAAGCCCTACCCTAAGGTTAAACCTCCTGAATTAATCGTATATCCTGAAAACACAGATCAAATTAGCGGGATCGTTAAGATAGCTAATAAGAAGCTAATTCCAGTAACACCTGTAGGCGGTCTTACAGGGCTGAGCGGCTGCGCTATTCCTAAATATGGCGGTATAGTTGTTGATTTGAGGAGGATGGATAGAGTTGTTGAGGTTGATGAGGAGGATATGTATGTAACGTGTGAAGCTGGAATAACATGTGCTAAGCTAGCATATGAGCTTGAGAGGATGGGCTATGCTCCTCCCCACTTTCCAGCAAGCAGATTTGCAGCTACAATCGGCGGCTCTATAGCCTACTGCGGGGTTGATGGGATGCAGATGGTTTATGGAGCTATCGGTGACCGTGTTTCAAGCCTTAAAGTAGTTTTACCTACAGGTGAAATAATTAATGTTGGGGGAGGTGTTTCAGGTAAGATTAGGAAGTCATCCTCAAGCTTTAATCTAAAATGGCTATTCATAGGGACATGTGGAACACTTGGAATAATAGCTGAAGCAACATTAAGAATCTATCCTAAACCAAACGTTGAGGGCAGTGTTCTAGTTGCTCTTAACAGTGTTGATGATGCGCTTAGAATAGCATCCGAAATAAAGAGGAGGAATCTACCTATAGCCTGCTTTACTGTTTGGGATGAGGTTGCAGTTAATCAGCATAGAAAGATGGCTTACGGATCCAAAATACCCCCGCTAAACGTACTTGCACTAATAGATATCGCATGCTACAATAGCGGGATCTATAGCTTAATTAGAAGTGAGGTTTTAAAGATATGTTTAAGCCTTGGTGGGGAGGTATGTGATGGTGAAGCTGCCCAATACATTTCAGGCTATGCTTCAGACTTCTACTCAGCATTAGCAGCAACAGGTAAGGGTGGATGGGGATGTGTAGATGTAGCTGTACCGTTAAGGAATGTGGGGAAAGCATTAGGTAAGCTTTACAGCATTCTTAAAGCCTACGGTATTGAGCCTCTAGGCGCTCTTATCTTAAAGCTTGACCCAACATATATTGACTTCTTCTATAGGGTTGATGAGGCAAACAGGGAGAAGTATTCTGTATATGTTAGAGCTATAAGGGAGATGCTTAAGGCAGCCTTGGAGCTTGGGGGTGCAGTATCCCACTCTATGGGTGTAAAAATAGATGCTAGGGATATGATACCTATGGAGCTGGGGTACAGCTACGAAATCTTGAAGAAGATTAAAAACGTTTTAGACCCTAAAAACATTTTAAATCCTGGAGTGCTTTTTTAAGATTTAATTAATGAATTTGTTAATAAACTCAGCTAGATCCATAACCTTAACGTCAACATTGAAATCGTAAAGCACCCTAGCGACAACAACCCCATCATTTAGGTTTACTGTACATGTTGGGCATGATGTTACTAGATAGTCTACATCCCTCGGCACTGCGAGAACTCGTTGAGCTGCGATAGTTGTTGATATCTCCGGTAAAGCTAGTCTAACCCCTCCACCACAGCATTCAGTTTCAAGCCTATTCTTCTCCATCTCTACAACATTAATGTTTAAACTCTTCATGACGTCTCTAGGCTGATCATAGATTTTTAAGTATCTACTTAAGTGGCATGGATCATGATATGCTACAGCTATACCTCCATCCCTAACATCCAGCTTTAACTCCCCGCTTTTAACATATTCTTGAATTATTTCAGAAATGTGTTTAACCTTAAACGGCACCTCCCCCCCAATTATTTTAGGGTAGAAATCCCTAATGAATCCTACACATGCTGGGCAGCTACTAACCAGAATGTTTGAATCCAAACTCTTAATAGCCTCCACATTCCCTTCAGCAATATCCTCTAGATGCTTCCAGTAGCCTACCTGGTATAGTGGGTATCCACAGCATGTATTAATTAATGGTTTAAAGCTTACTTTAAGCCTGCTTAACATGTTATTTATTGATGTAGGTATGCTTCCCCTCTTAACTGATGCTACACAGCCAACCCAATGGATAACCTCAACGTTCCCGCCGTGAGCTTGATTGTAAACACCTCTACATTCACCCTCCCCAAATACATTACCAGTTCTCAAAACAGTCTCCATAATAGATTTATACTGTGGAAGCTCGTAACCGTTTTTTATAAGCTCATACCTGAAGGATGGTATTATCTCCCCCATACTTATACGTGTACTTGTTAACTTATTTACTCCACACTGAGCTTCACAAGCTAAGCATAAAGCACAGTATGCTGTATTCTCCAGTAAGCTCTTTGATGGAGGAATTTCCCCTCTAAGATATGCATGTATTATTTTTAACTTCCCTCTTGGACTTACCCCCTCCCTCCTTACAACCCTATATATTGGACATGAGTCTAAACACTTCCCACATCTACAATTAGCACATACCTCAACAACATAATCATATAAGCTTAAACCATTCATGAATTTAGCTACAGCATCCTTCTATTAAATCTTTAGGCAGTTTAAGATATAGCTTAATTTTGAATTCTGTAAATCATCCATACAATTAAGATGAACCTTAACCGTATTATTCTCTCCATAAGCTTCTAAAGCTTTATAATCCATTTAGGCTGAGAATTCTGCATGAAGCCCTATAGTAGTAAGCATAGTCAGTCAATAAGTTATGCTAAGCTGTAAATATCTCCAGCCATTTAATGAATGCTATTAATAGTTAGCAGTATTAAAGACATCATGTATGCAATCTCCCTAAATAAGGCTTAAGAAACATACAACCCCCAGGACCTATCTAGCATCATCATCAACTAGTAAACTCTAAAACCCTATCAAGGGAAGCTTAGGATTAAACTATTAGATTTATGGCTCCTACGTATTAGAAGCTTAGATATCTGAGGGGTACTCTTAAGGAGCGAAACATATAAACATAGCAACTAGAATATACAGGTCTTCTCCCTAACAATCTTAGACGTAAAATCACATAGATGAAGGAGAGAACTCCAGATAAGGCTTAAGTTTAGGGAGCTGCCATATTTAGGAAAGATTTATAACCTTGCTGGTTTTAGGTTGTGGGTGATGCTGTGGAGCCTGTAATGCTGGCTGTTGGGGTTTTAGCGTTAATTGTAGGTTTGGTTACTGTTGCTGGATGGTTTGAGGATGCTGAGTCTGATGTAGGGTCTCAAAGCAATCCAAACTCTCAAGTACAGCTTGCGCCACAAGTAGGTACTATACATAGATTCTTTAATAAGGCTATATCTGGGGAGCCTATATCGAACGGTATGTGGTGTATGACTGCAGGAACTATTTTTGTAGCTTTATGGCTTGGATGGAATGTTCATCCATTAATCTCAATACCCATATCATGCGGCTTAACAACACTATTCCATATGACCCTAGCAACCACAGCCTATCTAGGCAGGATAGCAAGCCAGAGAAGATTTGGGCAGCCAATATATATTGATGTTTTATTAAGCCATTTACCGTTAATAGGTGCTCACGGCTTCATGGTTACATTAACTATTCTAGCAGTATCCTACATAATGTATATAGCTTCAACAAGCACAATCCTTAACCTTGATATTAGTAGATATATAGGTTATCCAATAGTAATCCCAATACTTGCATTAATGCTTGGAATCGTCTCAGGATCGATAGGAAGCTCTACAGGTGATGTTCATTACGGTGGTGAAAGACTTTACCAGCATACAGTTTACGGTGAGGGTATATCTACAAAGCATTATGGAGCTATAACTGTTAAAGCTGAGCTTGGATGGAGGAACAGTATTGATACTGTATGGTTCTGTAGTAAGTATGGCAGCATGATGGCTGGCCTATGCTATGGACTAATTCTACTATTCGATAACTTTAGGCTATTCCTAGGCAGTATATATGGACAAACAATTTTAAACGTAGGTGTAGGAGTAGCAATATTGCTTATGCTTATTCTAGCTAATAGATGGATTGAGGTTTGGTCTAGGAGAAGGTTTGGACCCTACATGGAGAATACTGGTTTTAAGGGTGGGAAGTAGTGGATCTCATTACAGCAACGGTTATTCTACTAGCTATATCTACTGCAGGTATCTTAATCTCTATTGGAACTATGCTTCTACCTGTTGGCGGTGCTCCAGCAGCTATGTTTACATCAACAGGAATTGCTACAGGTGCTGAAATGATGCTTACAGGATCTGGGATTACAGGTATATTGATGTCGGCAGCGTTGTTTAGGGAGGGTGGATTGATGGTTATGGTTAATGCAGGTTTAAGCTCAGCCATAATGATGTCGATAGTGATGCTGATATGTAATCTCCTAGCTGTTTATGGACGCGGTATCCCTCCAGCATTGTATACGAGGGATAAGGATCCTGTAACTGGTGAGAATGTTAAGATATACGTTACACCAGGTACAACAGGTCACGGTATTCCAACAGCATGCTTTATAAGTGGTGTTATTGGAGCTTTTCTAGGCGGGTTTGGCGGGTCATTAACTTTTATACCTGTATTTAGAGTGTTAATGCTTAAATCCATAGGATCAGCTCCATCTATAGAATCTATTTTCTCACAGATTGTTGAAGTATCTGGAAGTAATGCTGTTTCAAGTATTGCTGCTGCATCTATTGCAGTTCTTGGAATGTTTCTAATTAATGCAAACATTACAGCATACGCTATTAGGGGTGTTGTAGAGGGATGGTGGGATCCTAAGTTTAAGAATGCTCCGAGAACTGCTTTAGCATGCTTCCTAGCATCAATGGTTTTCGGATTTATTACCCTACTATTCATATTGTAGGTGGTTTTATGGGTCATAGCGGTGTAATGGCTAAGGCTGAGGGAAAGACTTCAATAAGATCCAGCTATCTAGCAGCTCTAGCTTTAGCTTTAAGCCTATCAGGTATATGTTTAGGTATTCCATCTGTAGCGGCGCTGCTTGCTATTCCATCAATAATCTGGGGGGCTGATGCTGTAAGGAGAATTGCATCCTACGGTTTAGGTACGGGTGTTCCATCAATAGGTAATCTATCAGTAAGTATTGGTATTCTCTCCTCTCTCGTAGGGTTAAAATACAATCCAATACTAGGCTTACTAGTAGCTGGAGCTGCAGGCTTCATCTTCGGCATTATAATATCAAGGCTTAAAATACTTAAAATACCTAGATTCCCAAGACTAATTACTGAGTTAGCATTATCAGGATACCTAACACTTACATGTTTAATAGTAGGTGTTGCTAAAACCGATTTATTACCTGTGTTTTTCAGCAGCTTACTAACGGGGGATGTTGTTAAAGCATTATTCTGGACTGGCTTTATAGCATCTATATACTGGGCTTCAACACTAGCTATATTTCACCCGTTTAATGCAGGTCTAGGAGCAGATGAAAGGCAGGGTAGAACTTTAAGAATAGCTATCGTAACTTCAGGTATGGCGGTATGCCTATCCGGCATTGTAAGGCTTGGGAATGCTGGAATAATTGGAAGGCCATGGATGGCTTACGATGCAGCCATAATGATCATTGCTGGAGGATTGATATGGGTTTATGGATTGTTAAGCCTATATAGCATATGTAGGAGGGAGTCAGCTTTAACTTTATGGACAGGTATACCTGGTAGAGGTGTTTAGAATGGCGATATTAATATCCTCCAGGATGAATGTAGTGCTTGATGAGGATTATAGGCTTGTCGGGGAGGCAAGGTCTGATGTTGCCTATCTAAACCTATCCCCACTATCTAAAATCGTAGATGAGCTTGACCTACTGTCAAGGGAGCTCCTACTATCTCTTGACCCGAAATCATCTCCACTAATATCTTCAAGACCTGGTAGAGGCGGCTTGTATAGGAATGCGGGATTGCTAAGCAATATTGCTTTAGGCTTTCTTATAGGATCCCTTATATTCAGCTTAATTATCCTATTTATATCGTTAAGAGGGTAGATTTATGGTTGGTGTTGAACCTGCTAAGGGATGGCCTATAGTAGCCGGTGAATTTATAGCTTCAGATCCTAAAGCACCTGTTGCAGTATGTCTACTATCCAGTGAATCACTTCTAAGAGAGGTAGCTTCAATACCTGGTGTTGCAATAGCTGGTCCATGCAAAACTGAAAATATTGGAGTTGAAAAAATTGTTGCAAACATTGTTTCAAATCCTAATATTAGATTTCTATTAGTATGTGGGGTGGAGGTTACTGGTCATGTTACTGGGGGAACCATTGAGGCTTTATGGAGGAATGGTGTTGATGAAAGTAAGAGGATTAGGAATGCTCCCGGCGCTATACCGTTTGTTGAGCATTTAACATCTGAAGCTATTGAGAGATTTAGAAGTCAAGTAGAGCTGGTAAGCCTAATTAATGTTGAGGATTTAAAGGTAATAAGGAAAACAGTGGAAGATCTCGTATCAAGGAATCCAGGTCCATATCCTGCTGAGCCCTTAATCGTTAAGGTTGAGGAGGCTGCGGCTAAGCCTACTACTTTAAAGATTCCATTAGCTGGATCTGTAAATCCTATGGTTGATAGTGTTCAGCAGCTTCTTGAAGATATTAGGTATAGAGTTCAAGTTCTAGGTAGAACACTTAGACTTGTAAATGCTGTTACTTCCCTAAGGGGTTTAGGAATATCGATAGGTATATTAATATCCCTAATAATATACATTACCCTACTATTAGCTATAATATGGTGGTGAAATGTCTGATAAAGTGGAGGTATATAATGCTGAAACATCAATAGTTGAGGCTAGAATATCTGATATTAAAACTAGGATTATGATGATTGGGCGTGAAACAAGGTTTGCCTCAGGATTTTACGTAGGGATTGTTAAGGGATTTACGATAGGTATTACTACCTCACTTATCCTATTCGGATTTCTACTCCACTACCTTATTAGGTGATTGAATGGTTGAAGATGAATTGAAAAAGCTACCTGTTACAGTAGCTCCAGTAGATGAGTTTAGAGCTTTAATAGATAAACTGAATTTAATAGATGAACGTATAGAGTTTGTTCTAGGTGAAGTTTCCCAGAGGGAGGGTTTAAAGATAGGGATGCATATTGGATTCATATATGGCGTAATGTCCGGACTTATAATAACCATTATTCTCAAGTATTTACTGGGGTTGATTTAGATGTTTAAGTTTAGTAGGGAGCAGATGGTGTTTGAAGTCGGTAATGTTAAGATTGGAGGTCAACCTGGAGAGTATCCAACAGCTCTAGCAGGTACAATATTTTATGCAGGTCATAAAATTGTTTCAGACTCGAGGAAGGGTGTTTTCGATAGGGGTATTGCTGAATCCCTCATTAAGAAGCAGGAGGAAAAATCTGATGCTACAGGTAATCCATGCCTCATACAGGTTTTCTCAGAGTCTCCTGAGGCTATGAGGAGATATATAGACTTCATATCCTCAATATCTAAAGCACCATTCCTAATCGACTCAACAGATGCTAACACGAAAATTGAGGGGGTGAAGTATGCAGCTGAAGTAGGGTTAATAGATAGGGCAATATATAACTCCATCAATCCATCAATAACGGATGGGGAAATTAAGGCTTTAAGCATTTTTAAGGTTAAAGCATCAATCATTCTTACATTCAATCCTAGAGATGTAACTGTTAAGGGTAAAATAGACCTGTTAACTAAGGGTGTTCAAGGAGTTGTATCTAGGGGGCTGCTGGAAATAGCTAGGGAGGCAGGCGTATCTAAGCCACTTATAGATGTAGCTATTCTACCATTAGGCTCCGGTGCAGGTCCATCGTTAATGTCAACATACGTGATTAAGGCTAAGCTCGGCCTTCCTGTAGGTAGTGGTATACATAACGCGGTATCTGCATGGGATTGGCTTAGAAAAGCTAGAAAATCAATACCTGAAGGTAGGGAGATGGCTAAGACATGTGATATAGCAAGCAACATCCTCCAAGTATTAGCTGGTGGAAACTTTGTGCTTTACGGACCTATTGAGAACGCTCCACTAGTATTCCCTGTTGTCGCCATGGCTGACTCAATAGTTGCCGAGGCAGTACATAGCGAGTTTGAAGATGTAGTTCCTGTTGAAAACCATCCATTCAGAAAGCTTGTACTATTAAAGTAGTGGTTTACTAGATGCTTCATAGGAGAAATCCCTATGATAAATACAATCCTAAAATTGCATATAGTAAATATTGCAGTATTAGTGAGATTTCGGGTTTAGGAAGGTCAAGCATAGAGGATGCCTATAAACCGCCTCTCTTCATAGTTTTATCTGTAGAGCTTGGTAATACAACAACTAAATGTATATTAACAGCTACTGATTTAAAAATTGGTAGAGCATACCTTATTAGGAAATCCGTTAAATTAACTAGGGAGGCTAGAGACCCTAAAGCTGGGGAAAATGTTTTCGGTAGAACCATATGGGGTAAGCCTCTATCAGAGGAGTCTATATCTGAGTTTATAGCAGATATAATTACTGAAACAGTAGCTAGTGCTGGTTTAGGAATTGATGATGTCCACTTCGTTGTTAGATCTACTGGTGTTACTTCAAGCTTCAATACTCCTGAAGAGGTTGGCGTAATGATTAAGGCTTTAGCTAAGGGATGCTTAAAAGCTGGTGTCCACCCATCAAGAATGGTTGCTCCACTAACTAGGGAATCTATACCTTTAAACATTAGGGAATACTCCAAGCTCGACTTCTCCCCATTTACTGGAGCCATTGCAGGCTCCCTACCGCCTAGATCCTATAGTGAAATAATGGCTAACGAGATGGAGGCTGAGTTGTCAACTGCAGGTATTAAGATAGGTGCTAAATGGGCTAATGTAGATTTTAGAAACCCAGTTATTACAATGGATTTCGGAACAACACTTAAGGGAAGAGTAATCAACGATCATCTACCATACGGTGAAACTATTGGTAGCATAACTGGTTTAGGAGGAGCTATTAGCGACTCTATTATTCAAGGTGTTGGATATAGTAGTGCTCTTGAATTTCCTCAACGCAGCGTTAAAAGCATGAATGGGTTTGAAATTGCTGAGCAGCTAGCTAATGAAGTGCATAAGCATGTTAAAATTGAGAAAATACCTCCAGGTATAACTAGATACGGAATGATACCTATAAACTCAACAGCTGCTTTTAAAGCAAATATTCTACTTGTTGGATGTGATGTTGGCTGTAATGGTGATCAAATACCTAAACTTAGGGAGCTTGGAAGAGAGTTTGCTGAAGACTACGGCTTAACGATTATGCCGTTAATTCTCGACTTCACTCAATCCATAGCTGTAAGTAGGATAATTGAGATTCTAGCATCTAGCGGGGTAGTGTCTGAGAAGTATAGTATTGGAATTACTGGTAGAGCAGGTATAACAGGGTTTAAACCTAAAATTATCCTTAAATACATCGATGACCTAAAAATGTATAAAAGCCTTAAAGTTGAGGATATGGTTGTATTTGTTGAAGACGGTTTAGCTCTTGGAGCAGCTGTAATGGCGAAATGCATGCATTCACTTGGAAACCCGCAAAGCCCTCTAGGCGGTAATAAAGGTATGGGATGTATTCTTCATATGAAGAAGACCAACAAACTGGTTTAACGCTATCGCTGATCCATATAGAAAGCTTTATTACCGCTGAGTATCTCTATGTATTTCCCAACATTTTATAAGATTTCAGCAGCTAACTACATTAATTAGCCGTGAAATGTTCTATATCCGGCATGTAGTAACATCATGTAGTTCTTATACAATGTGCTGATGTAGCTGCTTTCCAATCCAGGTATGCCGTAGGCATCAGCTCTACACATTTTACATAGGCGGAACTGCTTAATGTACTTCTCACATTCCTCACGAGCTAATCTAAGCTCCTCACATGTTGGTGGTTTAAGCTTTCTAAATCTATATAGTGGAATTAGGGGTATTATGTTTTGAATGTATGCTCCAAGCTCAGACGCCTTCCTAGCTACTTCAACCACATGATCCATGTTTACCCCAGGTATTAATACCGTATTTACCTTAACAACTATTCCAGCATTAACTGCTGCCTTCAATCCTTCAAGCTGGTTAAATATGAAAACCCTATATGCCTCAGCATCATTCCTCCTCCTACCATCGATAATTACATACTCATATATTTTAGAGGCAATTTCAGGCTTAACAGTATTAATGGTTATTGTTAGTGTTTTTACACCAATATCTCTAATTCTATCTATGTTTTCAAGTAGGTTAAGTCCATTAGTAGCTATGCAAATATTTTTATCAGGATATTTTTCATGAATTATCTTTAAAGCATCGAATACCTCCATATTGTATAATGGCTCACCAGGTCCAGCTACAGCAATAACTTTAAGTCTAGAATCCTTTCTAACAAGTTCATCAACATATTTTACAGCTTCATCAACACTAAGTATTCTAGCTGTTAATCCAGGTCTAATAATGCTCTTATCAATACCTCTCCTACAATAGTTACATTGAATATTACATTTAACAGCTAAAGGTAAATGGACGCGTGAATATTTAAAGTGAGCCTTCTCCGAGAAGCATGGATGACTATATACTTCACCCTCCCTATTATTTGCTTTAAGCATCTTTATCACTGCGTTATATTTCCGAGATATATAAATCTTTCCAATATATATTGGAAAGATTACTTCATACCAGAATAAATAAATTCACAGTAACTATAAATCTTCAAGAACCAGCCTAAAACTGTATACTGAAACATTATCTATTTAGCTTGAATTTAGCAATAGTTATGTTAAGTATTATGGATTAGAGCTGGAAGTCTTTCTATTACTGTAATGTAAATTATAGTATTTAGATTTTAGTTATGAGCTTAAGATTTTGTGTTTAGAAGCCTTCATTAGACGGGGGTCTAGACTTCTTAGCCACCATTAAATAACATGGCAAATCCGGAGGAACCCTACTACAAGTAAAGGAGTGTTGAAGAAAAACTATATTTACTTTAGCCTCCCTTCCCCGCAGATTCCTCCTGAAGAACTGTACGTAGCTTTGGCTCTATTTCGCTTAGTCTTGAAACTGCTTGGTTTAGCTGCTTCCTAATTTCAACCTGTGCTGAGTTAAGTCTCTCCATCTTCCTTTCAAGAATGCCCTTAGCCTCATCAATTGTTGTTTCCACATATGTGCTTGGATTTAACGGTACTACAATCTTAGATCCTGGAATATATTTTACTTTAAGAAGAACTCCTGCACCAATATTAGCTAGTATTTCATTCTCCTCCGTATGGCTTTTAAGCTCATCTAAGGCTGATAATGCTGACTGAACATCAGATATTGATGTATTCACAATTTCCAACTGTTTCTGCAGTCTATCTACTAAAATCTGTAATGCATTATACTCAGATATTAACTGCTGTGTCTTCTCATCAATCCTCCTAGCAGAGGACATTTTCCCACCATGTATAGTAGTAGTAAGCCTACTTTTAACTCTATCTCTCATAGCTTGACTTTACAAGCTTAGGCTTTATCCAAGTTTCCCATCCTAATATGAGGATTCCTATGATAGCATCCATAAGTCAATACTATAGTGTAAGTATGATGTTTACAGGACAAATTAGTAGGCTCTGTAAACTTAGACATTATTGATCGTCTTCTAGGCTAAGCTTACAGCGTGAATTAGCGGGGAAAAGTTTATATTTGCCATTTAAAACATTGTGTGTGAAGAATGTTTTAACTCTTCCATATGGTGGATGTGAGGTTAGCTTAAAGCCTAGTGGCGGCTTTATCAGAGAGGTTAAGCCTAGATTTGGACGTATATTAGGTAGTGATGAGGTTAGGGAAGCTATTGTAGATGGTGTTAGGGATTATCTTAGTGGTAAGGTTAAGCCTGGTTTTAAGATTGCTATAGCTGTTCCTGATAGTACTAGGCCTACACCAAGTAGTTTAATAGCTTCAACAGTTATTAGGGAGCTTGAGGGTTTAGGTGTACGTAGTGATGATATTACTGTGTTGATAGCTACCGGCATGCATAGCCCTGAGGATAGAAATAGTATTTTAAGAATACTTGGTGAGGAGGTTGTTAATAGGGTTAGAGTAGTTAACAATAATCCATATGATGACTCAACTCTAGCTGAGCTTGGATCTACAAGTCTTGGAACAACAATACAGGTTAATAAATTGTTTGCTGAGGCTGATGTTAAGATTATTGCTGGAACAATTGGTCCATGTATGCTTACAGGATGGAGTGGTGGTGGGAAAACTGTTATGCCAGGGGTGTCGAGTAGGAGGAGTATTCATGAAAACCATAAGTTATTCGTTAGGAATGTGAGAAATGCTAGGAGGGGTGCTATGTTTGGATTGATTGAGGGGAATGCTGTACGTCAAGATATAGATGACTATGCTCAACGTGTAGGTGTAGACTTAATCGTTAACGTTATTCAAGACCATAAAGGCAGTGTTCTCGGGGTTTATGTTGGGGATGTTGTTAAAACATTTTATAGAGCTCAGGCTTTTGCTAGGGATGCTTTAAGCTCAAGTGAGCCTGTTGAGGGGGAGGCGGATATTGCAGTTGTAAGTCCGGGGGTTTTTAGCCACGAGGTTAGTTTATATCAGTCCGGTTCACGTATGCTTGCTGCTGTTGAGGGTTTGGTTAAGAGTGGAGGATCAATAATTCTCGTCTCATCATGCTATAAAGGCATATATGAGGGGGCTGAGGTTGAGGGATTTAAAGACTTCTTCGTTAAGTATGATGATGTTGAGGAGGTTTTAGATTTAACTGAGAGGGATGTAATTCCATCCTTCGAATCATGTATTGGATACCAGTTTCTATGGATGACTAGAAACTTCAATGTATGTGTTGTAAGCAATAATCTTTCAAGTAGTGATTTGAAGATGTTTAGGATGAAGCATTATTTAAGCGTTGATGATGCTTTAAGTGATGCTTTAAAAATTCATGGTAAAGACTCAGCAATAATAGCTATCCCATATGCTTCAATAACATATACAGTAAAAAAATAGGTTATTTCCCCCTTATTATCTCCTCAATTTTTCTCTGAGTATCCTCAGGTAGGGGCTCAGGTCTATGTTTCTTCAATATTTCTCCAACTCTTCTCCTAACAGTATCCCTAATACTAGGTTTTCCGGATTTTATCCATTTAGCCTCACTATCCCTACTAAATATTTCAGGTATGTATATTTCATCTCTTAAATGTTTTAATGTATGTGGATGGCTTAGGAAGTGTCCACCTGGACCTATGCTTTTAACTACGTTAAACGCTAGATTCTCATCATCAACCCTTACTCCTCTAAGTATTCTCTTAATCATTCCAGCTACTTCATCCCCTATTACAGCCATCTCCATCGATCCAATACTTCCACCAGCAAGATATCCGAAGTCGTGGATAAGATTAACTCCTGAAAACGCGGCTATTAGGGAATTCATCATAACCTCAGCTCCTGCCTGAACATCAGGCTCCTTGCTGTCACTACATCCACCCCATCCGAAGCATGGAAGACCATAGTATGATGCTAGAGCTGAATCAACAATATTACCCATAGCAAACTCTGGGGAGCCGTAAGCACATCTACCTGTTCTCTGATCCATCAATGTTACGTAGCCTCCATATATGAATGGGGCTCCAGGATTAATTATCTGTGTAAGTGTTAGGGCAGCTAGGTTTTCAGCATTGCTTAAAGCAGCTGCTCCTGCAAACGTTACTGGAGCTGTAGCTCCGAGCTGAGGCATCTGCCCAATAACTATTGGAACCTCATTCTCAGCTAGAACTATAATATTCTCGTTCGCATCATGTAGTGTAAGTGGTGAGGGCATTTCAACATAAACCCCAAACATCGGCTTCCTCCTAAAGCTATCCTCATCACCAGCTATGGCTTTACCTATTCTAACCACCTTCTCAGCATCTACGATTCCAGGTGCTGGATAAACTATTGGCTTACTGGTATTGCTTAGTATAGCTTTCCACTCATAGAGGTACTCAGCCTCATACGGTACGTCGAATGCTCCAGCTATCGTCATTATGAAGTCTATGTTCGGCAATGCATCTCCAAGTCTTGTAGCATCAGCTACATCTCTTACACCTGGTCTTCGAAGCTCCCCGCTTTCAGCATCAAGTATGTATGGTGTTGGTGTACCTCCGAGGCCGAAGTAGATACGTCCATCTTCAAGAGTTATTGCGTTCTCCTGGCTACGTCCATGTATAACGACTTTTTTAGGTGCTTTCCTTAAAGCCTCCTTAACATAGCTTCTTGAAATCTTAACAATTCCCCTATCAGTATCTACATCCATTCCTGAGCGGCTAAATACTTCAAGTATTCTTCTTGAAGTTGATTTAACACCTACCTCCTCAAGTATTCTAAGAGATGTTTCATGTATTTTTTCAACATGCTCTTCTAATAAAAATTTTAGTTGTCTACCAGTTAGTCCCTTAACCAATTTCTTACTCCCTTGCTCCTGATAGTGTTTTAGCTACTTTTACAGCCTCTATTGCATCCTCGCCATATCCATCAGCCCCTATCTCCTCAGCCCACTCCTTAGTTACGGGAGCTCCTCCAACCATAACCTTCACCTTATCCCTTAACCCCTCCCTACCTAATACTTCAATAACTTCCCTCTGTATTGGTAGAGTTGTACTTAGAAGAGCGGACATAGCAATAATATCTGCATTAACCTCTCTAGTCTTCCTTATAAACTCCTCTACAGGTACATCCTTACCTAAATCATAAACCTCAAACCCAGCTGCGAAAAGCATTGATGCAACAATATTCTTACCAATATCATGAATATCCCCATGAACAGTTCCAATAACAACTTTACCTAGAGACTTTCTTTCACCACCTATCTTCTTAAGCTCAGGCTCAAGAACTTCAGAAATAGCTGTCTTAACGTTTTCAGCTATTGCTACAAGCTCAGCGAGGAATAGGTCACCAGCTTGAAACTTATCACCAATCTCCCTCAAAACAATAGTTAAAGCATTAATAACATCGACAGCGCTTAACCCCTTACCTAAGCTTTTCTTAACAGCATTAACTAGCGTATCTAAATCATAACTTAAAACAGCCTCCCTTAACTCGTTAACAAGACTTGTAGACATCAACAACACCACCCAAAACTATAGGGGTGAGTATTTAAAGTTTACGTTTAGAAGAATGAATGTAGCAACTTAAGATTTATATATCTTCTTGTTTAAGTTTTTCATGCTGATTATTAAATCTTTGGTTGGTGATTTAGGTGTTTTGAGAGAAGTAAGATTCTGGTTAAGCTTAAAGTTTTGAACTCAGCTTTTACATTCAGCTTTCAAACCCTAGGCTGCTGGAGCGCTTATCCGAGCTTCTGGAGTTTCTAAGACTGCTTGGAGGTGGGTTAGAAATTCAGCGGAGATTAGCATTAAACTAGCTAAAATGTCTAGGAAGTTCAAGTCCTAGATGAAATGTGTGTCAAGGTAAATGGGTTGGAATATGTGTTTATGTTGCAGTAGACGCTGATAGGAACAGATCCTATTGATGAGTGTCTATTTATTGGGGAACATGCTTGCTACGGAGTTCTTCATAAAGATGATCTAAATTATTGTGGGGGGAATCTTTTCCGCTATTGATGAGCGTCATGGTTAGTAGAGGCTCTAAAGAAGCTTGGTTTATGATATAATGTTAAGTCCCTTCAATGATAGAAGTCTTGCGAAGTCTATATATCGTTTAAGCAGAGAACGGGGTGTTCTTCAACACTATAACATTCAATTCTCTTAATAGAAGTGTGAGGTTTGATAGATCTATGTTGTATTGGAGCTTATTCATAAGGTTATTCATGCCATATTATAATTGTTTGGGGAATCTTAAGTCTCATCCTGTCAGTTTAAATTGTTAGTACTATATGTTATATTACTACCCATCCGGTTCATGAACCTACAAAAAATTTACTTAACTAATGTAGTTAGAAATGAATCATTTAAAAGTTAAATGCAGCTATGGAGTTAGCTAACATTTAGGTTAAATAAGAAACTCATAATAACAATTAAAAGAATATAGCGACTTAGGAGATTAGATATTATTATGTTAAGTTACAGGTTTATTTGGCTTCTTCTTACTTATAGTGAAAACTATTAGGTTTGTAGGGAGGGAGATCTTATGTTAGTTGTTTATTATGCTTATATGTTTTATTCATCAGAATGATGTTGAGTATCTTAAGCTTTCCAGCTTGTAATAATAAATCTATTCTATCATGGTTTGTATCTTTAGGCTTCCTATTTGCTGATACTTGTAGAAATGTCGGGGTTTACTAATCCTAGGTTGATGATACTAGGATTATGGGTCTAAGTGAAAGATTGTATACATAGATTTAAGCCTATTTAAAAGAATAGTTTACACGATTTTGCTAGCTAGTATATTAATGTTGTTAGAATAGCTTCATCACTCATTACAACTAAAGAATAAGTGGGTAAAGGGCTAGAAATATTGAATGAGGCATCAAGGGTTATTGAGTAAAACTTATTAGAGGCCTATAAATATGGCATTATTAGAGGCCTATAAATATGGCATTATTAGAGGTTCGAGGCTTAACTAAAAAGTTCGGAGGATTGATGGCTGTTAAAAATTTAGATTTTTGTTTAAATGAAAAGGAAATACTTGGATTAATTGGATCAAATGGCTCTGGGAAGACTACAGTATTAAATTTAATCATGGGTTTTCTTAAACCTGATGAGGGGGTTATTAGATTTGATGGAGAAAATATAACGAGGCTTAAATCTTACCAGATTAATAAAAAAGGCATTGCAATGACGTTCCAGCTAATAAGGTTGTTTAATAACTTATCAACAATTCAAAACATCATGGTTGCTAGAGCAGAGCATTATGGCGATAAATTGTGCAAAGATGAGGGGTTGATTGAAATTCTTAAACAAATTGGGTTATGGCAAGTTAGAGACCAACCCGCCAAGCAATTATCGCTTTTAGACAAAAAACGTCTTCAATTAGCAATGGCTCTAGTCACAAAACCTAAGTTACTTTTATTAGACGAGTTAGCTGCAGGGTTGAATCCAAAGGAAATCGTTGAAATTATGGACTTAATATTTAGACTCCGTGATGAAGGAAAAACTTTTCTCATAGTCGAACATGTTATGAAATTCATCACAAGTGTATCAGACAGGATAATAGTGCTTCATTATGGAGAAAAGATCGCTGAAGGCACTCCACGTGAAGTCTCGAAAAATCAAAAAGTGATAGAAGCATATTTGGGGAAAACATATGCTACTTGAAATAAATAGTCTATCCACAGGCTATTTAGGATTACAAGTTTTAAATGATGTCTCTCTTAATGTCAATAAAAAGGAGGCGGTATGCGTTATAGGCCCAAATGGGGCAGGTAAGACAACATTACTTAAAACAATCGTTGGGCTACTGAAACCTTATAAGGGCTCCATAAAATTTCTAGGGCAAAACATTGAAAACATGCCACCTTATAAGATTGTTGAGCTTGGGATAGCTATGGTTCCGCAGGGAAGAGAATTGTTTCCATACATGTCTGTTCTTGAAAACCTCAAGCTTGGTGCCTACACAAAGAGAGCAGAGAAATACCTAAAAGATAGTATTGAATTGGTTTTTGAATTATTTCCGATTTTAAGAGAAAGGAAGACACAGATGGCAAATACTCTAAGTGGAGGAGAACAACAAATGCTTGCGATCGCTAGGGCCCTTATGTCTAGACCAACACTTTTAATACTAGATGAGCCCTCCACGGGGTTGGCACCACATATCCAGCAGAAAGTATATGAAAGCTTAGGTTATCTAAGAGAGCAAGGTATCACTCTATTAATCGTCGAGCAAAGCATACATCAAGTACTCATTTTTTCTGATAAAGGATATGTTTTAGAAAATGGAAATATTGTTTTAAGTGGGAATTCAAAAGCATTATTAGGAAACGAACACGTCAAAAAAGCCTACCTGGGTATGTGATAAATACAGTAAGCTCCTATAAAATACTTCATAGACTATGCTATTTAAACTTTCAGGCTTATTCAGACGTCTTGTAAACTTAAGCATGTTTTATCACCTTTATCATGGGTATTGTATTCTCTATGAATTCTTTGCTTTAACTCTTCTATTTATCCATGTTTCGTTTAGCATTATCATTATTGATTTTAGAAGCATTTCCGCATGTTCTTCATCGCATTCATCATTAATGCATGTAGTTATCGAATAGCCTAGTCCTATCCTTAACTGTATTATTCTCTCCATTAAATTCCTAACTTCAAGGCTGTATACCCCATGTCTTAAGTTAAGAATTCTGCATGAAGCCTTATAATATGGGGCTTCATCAGTTAGTATAGTTATTTTGAGCTGCAGAGAGCCCTAATCCTCTTAATGAATATTATTGATGTTAGTATGTTAGCAGCATCGAAAGTCATCATGTATACGATCCTCCTCAAGTAGGGCTCGAAGGCAATATACAATATCCTCTCCCTAGAGCCTATCTTAATCCTAGTATCATCAACAAGTAAGACTCTAGCATTCCTACGAATACATTCATCAGGAAACAGGAAACATAAGGATCTAAACCATGATAGAATAGATTTATGACCTAAATATTATAAGCTTAAAATATCTGAAGCAGCTCTTGAGAATATGAACGAAAATATATATATAAGCACCATAAACAATTAGGATAAATGGGGTTCTCTCCCTAATAAATCTAACAACTTTCGACATGGTCTCACCATAGATAAGGAGAGAAACCCCCAGATAAAGCTTAAGCCCAATTGACTGGTCAAATAAGAGAATTAAACCACAAGCTTAAGTTTACAAGACGTATTCAGACATGAAAACTTAGGAAACTAAATACAATATGTTAAGTTGCTAGGTTCTTTGGAGAGATTTGATTAGAGATTGATGTGAGCTTCTTCAAAAGCTTAAGAAAGTTTTTGAAGGGAGTTCTCATATCCTGCTTACTGATAAAGGCTTGGAAAAGTCTTTAACCATAAAATCTTACTTCCAGCCCGCCAACTGTCACCAAATGCTACGTCCTTTATCTATATGTCCATTAGATACTTTAGGGGAATAATGAAAATTGAAATTACTCGATTTTGACAAATGTAAAGAAATAGATCTCAGTTCTTCTAGAGACGTTAACCTGAGGAATGCTTTAAATGGAGTTGGTTAAAAATAAAGTTAGATTTGAAGTGTTACTCCATACTTCTTACAGTTTTCCTGCACCCATTTATCTAAATCTTGTTCAATATCTTTAGGTAGTTCATGTAATATAGGCTTTCTCAGTATTTCTTCTATTCTATCTCTTGCAAGCTTAATTATGGTGGGTTTCTCCTTTGAGGTAAATCTTGTTTCATCCATTCTATCAAAAATTTTTGTTAAGAAGTATTCATGTCTTATCCATTTTACTGTATGTCTTTGCCCTAAGAAGCTACCACCAGGCTTTACACTAGCTATAACATCTACTGCTGAAGTTTCATCGTTTATATCAAAACCTCTTGCAAATCTATATGCTAAGCCCAATATTTCATCATCTATAACAAGCTTTTCCAAACTTACTACACTTTCAAACTCCAACATTCCCGATCCAGCACATATGTTTATACCCTTAAGTATTGCAATTATAGCACCCATCATGGTTTCCGCACCAGCCTGTACATCAATTCTTCTAGAATCAGAAAGACCAATATATCCCTCTGTTGGTAAGCCGAAATACTTTGCTATCTCTACGTAGGCTGTATAGAGCAGCATTGTTTCAGGTGTTGCTATATTTGATGTGGCATATAAAGGTTCAAGGAGACCTGGAGATCCACCATATACTACTGGGGCTCCTTTATTAACTAGCTGTGTTATAACTATACCGGATAAGGCTTCAGCATGATGCTGAACTAATGAACCAGCTATAGTAGCAGGACCTGTACCTCCAAGCTGTGGCATTGGAAGTATTACTGGTGGTAGTTTTTCCCTTGCTAAGTCGATGATGTTTTGAGCTATTAAATGACTCCATTTAAGAGGGGGAGAGGGACATGCTGGAAATAGCTGCATAGGCTTCTTAGATATATCTCCAACAACTATTTTAAGCATATGAATAATGTTTCTAACACCCTCCTCTGAAATACCACTTGTTTCTATAGGTTTACTTGTATATTTTAATGTAACATATTCTCTTGCAACTTCTACTAACTCATTAGGTACATCACGCGGTAAAAATGAGGGACATGTAAATTTAATATTATTTAAGGAATTAACCAGTAGAATAATGTTGAGATTGTCTTTTGTTGTAGCTGGACGTTTTTCATCTTTAAATGGATCGTAGAGATGTAGAGCCATGGAGCCCGGTCTAAAGCAGCTTTCATTACCTCCAATTTTTGAATAGGGCTTACCATCTCTATCATATATTGTAACTTCTTTAGGTACATGCTTTAAGCTTGATTCTACAATATCTCTTGGAATTTTTACAATACTCCCCTTCACACTACACCCAGCATTCTTCATCATCTCAACAACTTCCTTATGCTCTACCATAACTCCTACATGCTCTAGAACATGTAAAGCCTTCTCATGTATGAGCTTTATATCATCTATACTTAAGAGTTGGAGTTTCGGCGTAGGCATAATATCATCCCCTAATAACTCCCCAACTTTTTAACAGCATCAAAGCAATCAAACCCCAGGTATCAGCATCTATTTCAAGAATCCATTCCTCTGATGTTGATACTCTGCCAATAATTATTTTGACACGTCCTCTTAAACTTCTTCTCTTCAGTTCATCAATGTCTCTTCTCTGATTAATCATGGTGGTAGTTGTTAAAGCACTAATGTCAACAACATCAGGATTAAATCCCCCAATAACTGATGTTAAATCCCTAAACAGAAACATGCAGACCCTAGCTATTGCCTCCTGCAACAATTTAAGCTTTGTGGCTTAATTTCGGGACGTGGTAACTTAGGAAGTTAAACATGATATACCAGGTTTATGATGCTAGATGAATTAAGTTTATATCAGCTTTAAATCTATTGGTTAACATTTTTTAAACTGGAGTTTAGAGTTTTGTTGTTATGTTTGAGTTTGTGTTTACTTAACTATTTTACTTTGCTTAACTAACATTTACGGCAGCGTAAATGTTAGTTAATTCAATAGCTGCGTTTGACTTTAAACTGTTTCATTTCTAACTACATTAGTTAAGTAAACTTTTTTGTAGGTTCATGAACTGGATGGGTAGTAATATGACATAGGGGCATGCAGCTTAGGAAGCTAAATGCAACATACTAAGTTACCAGCCTCAAGAGTTTAATAGGAAAATTTATATATATGTTCTAAAACAGAATTTTGCGTTGGGATAATGATGTTTAAAAAAGGATTGTCTAAAGTCTATATTGCTATAGTAGCTATTGTTGTTATTGTTGCGGTTGTAGGTAGTGTTGCGTACTATATTTGGTTTCAAAAACCAAGAGTGGAAATAGTTAGAATTGGGGTAGTAGCTCCATTAAGTGGGCCTGTTGCAGCGCAGGGGAAATATCTAAAGCAAGGATTTGAGTTGGCTGCAGAAGATCTAAACGCAAAAGGAGGTATACTCGGCAGGAAAATTGAGCTAGTATTTGGAGATGATCAAACAAAACCTGATGTTGCAATCAGTCTTATTGAGCGATTAATTACAGTAGATAAGGTTGACTTTATATGTGGTGGAACAAGCTCATCAACATACTTACCTACAATGGATGTAATTGCAAAGTACAACGTAATAGTTCTCCTTTCAATTCCTGCAAGCTCTTCTTTTGATGTAAGAATAAAAGAAAATCCAGAGAAGTATAAAAACATCTTTCTACAAGACCTTAACGATACTGTATGGGGCTCCTTTGAGATTCTTTGGTTGTCGAATACAATAAAGGAGGGTAAATGGCATCCTAGAAATATGAAAGTCGCTCTCATAGCTGAAGATACAGATTGGGGTCGTGGGGTATGTGATACGTGGAATGAAATGATAAGGAAACACGGGTTTGAAGTAGTTGCCTATGAAGTAGTTGATTACGGTCAGGTAGACTTTTACAGCGTATTAACAAAAATAAAGCAGTATAACCCAGCAATAATAAAAGCTGAATTAACAGGGGTGGCTTCTGGCGTTGCATTAGTTAAGCAAGTAAAAGAGTTAGGGATTAATGCCTTGCTCTTTCCAGGATATTCAGCTGAGGTCCATGAATTTGAAGAACTAGCTGGAGCTTATGCAGATTATGCGATTTACTATGGTTATCCTGTACCAAAGAAATGGGTAGATCAATTGCTGAAAAGATTTCCAGACTCGGATCCAACTGCTGCTTTCTGGGGTTATGACTCTTTGATAATTCTTGCAGATGCTATTGAAAAGGCTGGCTCATTCGACACTGACAAAGTTAGAGAAGCATTGCTGAAATATCCACATAAGGGGCTGTGGGGAACCTATGTTTTCGATCCGCAGACTCATAGAGCTATCTGGGGGGAAGAATACGTCACACCAGGGGCTGTGGAATTTTATCAAGGTAAAAGATACTTCATATGGCCGGAAAGACTCAAAGAAGGTGAGTGGACCTATCCATATCATGATTTCATACAGCCGCCAAGTTAAATTCTCATAGAGAATGTGTCTATAACCATGTTTGAACAAATTTTTTCTCTTTTTCTTTATGGAATTGCTTTAGGTGGAATATATGCTTTATTCGGAGCTGGATTATCATTAATATATGGTGTGCAAGATTTAGCAAATTTTGCCCAAGGCTCATTCCTAATGTTAGGAGCCTATATTGCATACTTTACCATAAATCTTCTAACACATGAACCGCTAACCGCAATTTTAATTAGCTTTTTATTAATCTTTGCCCTCGGTATCATTATTGACATCCTTTTATTAGATAGAATTCGCAAAACATCAGGTGAAAGATGGCTTGTGCCTGGTTTTATAGTTACTACTGGGGTTATGTTAATTCTCGATCAATTAGCTTTCCTTGGGTTTGGTGGTCAATATCGAAACGTAAGAGAGTTCTATCCTATGATTTTATCGATTGGTGGTATAAGAATAACTTTCGACAGAATATTCATATTAATATTCACTTTATGTGTTTTTATAGCTTTAGAAGTTTTCATATATAAAACTAAGTTAGGTAGAGCTATACGCGCAGTAGCTCTAAATAGGGATGCGGCAAATCTTATGGGGATAAACGTAAGCCGAATTTACGCTATAACTTTTGGTTTAGGAGTAGGATTAGCTGCGATTGCTGGAAGTTTGATACTTCCAATTTTCAGCATCTATCATAAAATAGGCGATGAGACTCTTACATCCGCTTTTTCAGTCGTTATACTTGGTGGATGTGGAAGTATGGTTGGGGCTTTAATTGGAGGTCTAATATTAGGATTGCTTGAAGCATTTACTACATACTATATTGGTTCAGGTTTAGCGAAAATATTCTTTTTCCTTCTAATAATTATAGTATTAATGATTAGGCCAACTGGTATATTTGGGAGGCGTCCCGCTTGAATAGTCTGGAAAATAAAGTATTTAAGCAATACTGGCTAGTCATTCCTACTCTTACATTATTGTTGCTACCACTATCTGGGCAAAGCTATATTCTGAACTTGTTAATTACCTGCTTTATATATAGTGTGTTAGCTTCCTTTTTCAATCTTCCATTCAGAACATTGGGATATTGTAATTTTGGCTATGCCTCCTTCTATGGGGTAGGTGCCTATTTCTCAGCTTTAGTGGCAATAAATTACAAAGTTCCTGTAGCTATTGCGATTGTGGGTGGTTTTCTTTTTACTGCGCTGATCGGAGTTGGCTATGGTATGTTATTATCACGCTTAAGAGGATTCCATTATGTAGCTATGACTTCTTGGTTTTTTGGGGAGATTATACGATTAATCATTATACGTGCTGTTGATATAACACGTGGAATGAAGGGTCTTTACGGCATTCCATTCATTTTCTCCTCTGATATTACTCCATATTATTACCTAGGATTAATGCTTTTCATAGTTTCAATAGTAACTTGTTTTAAGTTTTTAAATTCAAGAATAGGAATTGTATGTTTTGCTATAGGAAATGATGAAGCCTTAGCACAGTCATTAGGCATTAACACGTTTAAATACAAAATGTTAGTTATAACTTTATCAACATCCTTCGCCGGCCTTATGGGCAGTTTCTACGCCCACTTTAGAGGTACTATTACTCCAGACATGTTAGATTGGGCAGTAACTTTAAACGTTTTAGTATTTGATATTGTGGGGGGGATGAACAGTATTCTCGGCCCCATCATAGGAACCTTTTTACTGATTTCTTTAATCGAGACTTTCAGATTCGTTTTAGAGTTCTCCCCTATTGTTTTAGGAGCAGCTTTATTGGTGGTAATGCTCCTTTTCCCCGATGGTATTGTAGGGATTCCTAAATATATATCTAAATTTAGGAAAGCTTCTAGATGAAGAGTATTGATTCTATGAAGCCTCCATCACTGAGAATTTAACATTATATCTTGACCTAAGCCTCTTAAGATTTTGTTGGCTATGGCGCTCTATTAACAGCAATCATTAGCCCTTCATCATGTATTTTAAAACCGTTTATGAAACTTGTTATCAGCATTTTCTTGTCAGGTAAACCATCATCGATAAAAACTCATCCTTATTAACATCTATTGCAGCATAAATTCAATCTAATACATTAGCTTTAATGTACGTCTCATTTAAGACTATAAGTCTTATAGAAAAGAGGCTGCTTCCGAAGTAGGTAATAAATTATATTAGGATTAACAAAAGCTGCTAGTAGTGAGTAATGAAAGCGGTTATTGTTTGATTTATAGTGGAAGAAATATGAGCTTTTCTGGTGGTAGTATTTTGTTTATTCCATTGGCTATGAGCATGTGTATTCCTCCTTTAAGCATGTTTAGTGGTGACAGGCTTTTTTCAAGTTCATTGTTTGATGATAGTCTTTTTATCTGTTTTTCTGCGTTTGCCTCTATTTTCTTAACAACTTTTCTCATTAGTTTTTCGTATGCTTTTACAGCTTCTAATCCTTCTTCTTCAGCTTTTGTTATAGCTTTTATTGCTAAGCGTCCGCTGAGAGCAGCGTTGTCCATTCCTACGCCCCGATATAAATCAATTAAGCCTGCAGCATCTCCAACCATCAATATCCTTCCTTCGCCTAAGTATACTGTGCTTTTTAATGTTGAAGAGAACCCTTCTTTTTTAACGATTTCTCCACGAAGCCCATACTTTTCCTTAACATAGTTGAAAAATCTTTCTACATACTCTAAGGGTTTTTCATTGGCGCCTGTTCCTATAACCCATTTTTCATCTTTCAGATAAACCCATGCAAACATTAGGGGGCAAAAATCTCGTTTGTAGAATATGTAAAGCGTGTTAGGATCCAGGTTTGTATCTCCAATAAAATAATAGTTTACAGCTGCTCCTAAGGCTTTTTTATTAAAATCTTGTGGTCGCATCTTCCTCCTAATCTTTGAAAGCATTCCATCAGCACCAATGAGATAGCGGGCTTTAACTTCACTACGTGTATTTTCTGTAGCTATTTTAACGATAATTCTGTCCTTGCTTTCAACAAAATCAATTAGTGAGGTATTGTCACGAAAGTCCGCTCCAGTCTTTACTGCTAACGAGTTTAGCCAACTGTCAAAAGTTGACCTCCAAAAATTCAGCATTTTCATTCTACCCTTCAAAACTCTACCCTTTGGAGTTATTATTTCCACTTTGAAGAGTTCGTTTCTGCATAGTTTTTCACGCGGTATCTTTTCACCAATAAGCTTCTCAAAGTATTGAAACTGAATTCCTGAACATGGTTTATTTCTAGGAGTCTTAAGCTTCTCAATTAATAAAGTCTTAAAACCACTTTTAGCGGCAAATTTTGCAGCAACAGAGCCAGCTACTCCACCACCTACAACAACTACATCATATTCCTCCAAATCAATCACTTCCAGCCCACAATTATCTCTTCCCTTATCTTTACAGCTATTTATACCTTCTGTTAAGAGGGTTGATGAAGCATTGATAGTTCTAGGTTTTAAGATCGATGTTGTATTCAACATCGGTTAGCAAAATATTTAAAGCAGTATTAGATTAATGCTACTGAGTTAAATTGATTTGTTTTAAAATGAAATATAGAGAGTCTGAAGACCGTGATTTATGGTTGTATTTCTTGATTGCCTTTGTTTTTTCATGGTTGTTTTGGGTTCCTCAAGCTTTAATTTCAAAGGGTTTGCTATCTGTCCCTTCAATTCTTGCTAATTTCCTATTCAGTCCATTTAATCCAGCTGCTTTTGGTCCTCTTGTTTCAGCGTTTTCTTTAAGCTATTTGAGTAAGGGAGTTGAGGGGGTAAAGGATTTGCTTAAGCGGGGGGTGGATTACAGATTCAAGGTATTATGGTATATTCCGATTTTTTGCCTTTTTCCCATAATAACTGGCGGAGCTCTTTTGTTAGCAGTACTTAGTGGAGAAGCTTTACCTGAACGATCCGTATTACTTGATCCTCTTTTGATAGCTGTCAGCTTTGCTTATATTTTCTTTCTTGGAGGGCCATTTCAAGAGGAGTGGGGTTGGAGAGGATATGCTCTGGATAGGCTGCAGGCAAGGTGAAGTGCGTTTGTTTCAAGCATAGTGCTTGGAGTCCTATGGGGTGCTTGGCATTTACCATTATTTTTTATAGCTGGAACAATTCAGTCTCAAACTCCAATTTGGGGTTTTATAATTCTAATCCTGTGTGGATCAATATTTTTCACTTGGATATACAACAATACGGGTGGCAGCATCTTGGCCGTTATGCTTTTCCACACAATGAATAATTTATCGTTCTTCATATTTCCAACGCTTGAAACCATGCTAGGCGGTCTCTACTTATTAATTCTTGATGTTGTTTTTGCAACAGCAATACTTTTAATATGGGGACCTAAAACTTTAATACGTAAAATAAAATAGTCAAATAGAAACTTCAACTAAACCAGAATTATTCACAGTAACCAATATGTCATATTTACCTCTTAATTTGTATCTAAACTAATCTAGGATTTTTAAAGATGGTTTTAGCCATATAAAATCATATCTTAATTCAATGTAGAAGTAATTAATTTTAAGATCTAAGCCTAGGATAATATTAAGCTAGCATGTATAAGATAATAGTTAACCTAACAGTATCCATGATATCTTATAGCAAACTTTAATAACCCCCTCCTAAGAGCATATTGGGGATTTAATGGTTAGCACGAAAACTATTGGCGTTATAGTAGTGGCTATAATTGTGATCGCTGCTATTGCTGCTGTAGCCTATTTTACACTTATACCTAAGCCTAAAGAGAAAATAAAGATAGGTGTTATAACACCCCTATCACCACCAGGAGACTATGTTTCCGGGAAGCTTATACTTGAAACTGCTCAGCTTTTTGTTGAGTGGAGGAATAAGCAGGGTGGTGTTGCTGGTAGGGAGTTGGAGCTTGTTGTTGCAGATCAAACACTAGATCCTGGTGTAGCTATTTCACATCTTCAAAGAATGGTTACACAAGATAAAATAGTTGGGTTAATAGGTCCATGGGAAAGCCTAGTAGCTGTCCCGGTTGCTGAAGCAACAGAGAAATTCCCAACAATAATGTTTGTAACTTATAGCTGGGCTGATGAAATAACTGCAAACCACTACAAGTATGTATTTAGGATTGGAGTATACAATTCATTAATTGCTGGTCAGTCTCTTGAATTCTTTAAATGGAAGAATTGGAGGAATATTGCTGTACTGGTTGAGGAGTCTCCCTACGGCTTCGGTCAAAGAGATGCTTTAGTGGAGTGGTCTAAGAAAATATTTCCAGATGTAAAGTTTACATTCATACCTGCAGCAATGGGTAAAGCAGACTATACGCCTGAGTTAAGTAGGATTAAGGCTTTAGACCCTAAGCCGGATGTACTTGTTATACATTTAAATGTACCACATGCATTTGTTGCAGCAAAGCAGGCTGTAGAGCTTGGATTTCTAAATTTAGGAATTAAAATATACTTTGGAAACGACTGTCCAACATGGGATCCGAAATCGTTCTGGGAGGCTGTAGGTAGTGGAGGTGTAGGCTCAATGTTTCCAACCTACTACTCACCATACATGAAGCTAACGAAAACAGGGGAGGAGTTTAGAAGTCTATATAGGGGGAAGTATGGTAAGGATCCATTTATTGCATTGTATTGGTATTGGGACTGCTTAAGAATTCTCTGTAAAGCTATTGAGGATACTAAATCCACTGATCCTAATACCTTAGCTAAATATATTGAAAATATAGAGATAGAGGGGACAACAGGAACTATTAAGCTTGTTAATGATCCAACTCCTAAACAGCCTCTCTGGCATCAATGGATAGGAATGACTCAGTTCACGTTTGAATTTACAGAGTTAAAGCAGGATCCAATGGCTGCTAAGCAAATATATCCATCAATAAGCTAAACCCTTTTTATAAATTTCAAGTCGATTAGGGTCTGATAGTTTAGGATAATCTTTATATAGTGTAGTATTTATTCAAGTCGGTGTCTAAATGGTTATTAGGGGTCCTAGATGTCGTGCTTTAAAATTTCTTAGTAGAGGTGAACTTTTAAGTATTCATAATGCATCACTTGAAATCTTAGAGAGTACTGGTATGCATTCAGAGTCCGAGTTGATTCTAAAGGTTTTTAATGATGCAGGAGCGGATGTTGATTTCAGGGAGAAAAGAGTTAGAATTCCAAGCTATCTTATTGAGGAAAGCTTAAAGAAATCTAAAAAGCAGTTTATCCTTCATGGTAGGAATCCTGAGTACAGTATTCTTATTGAGAATGGTAGAGTTTACTTCGGCATGGGGGGTACTCCTGTACCATATATAAGAGATTGGAGAACAGGGGAGTTTAGAAGACCTGGTAAGATCGATGTTGAGGAGATGGCTAGGCTTGGTAATGCTCTTCGAAACATGTCATTTATAATGAATATTGCTGGAGCATTTGACGTACCATACGAGGCTGAATACATACATGAGTTTGAAGCATTATTTAACAATACTGAAAAGCCAATTATTTACTCAGCTCCATTCGCTAACTGTGCAAGATACGTTATAAGAATGGCTTCTGAAATTGTTGGTGGGGAAGATAATCTAAGGAGGAAACCAATATTTAGCATATATTCTGAAACAGTTTCACCATTAAAGTTTACTCTTGAAAACGAGAATATGATAGAGTGTGCAAAAGCAGGAATACCTGTTACATTAGGTCCAGCAACAATTCTAGGTGCTACAGGACCCATAACACCGGCTGGTGCTGTAGCAGTATCAAATGCTGAAGCGCTTGCATCAATAACACTTATTCAACTCATTAATCCAAACTCACCAGTAATATATGCGGCTTGGGGTGTGGTTATGGATCAGAAAACAGGAACTGCAACATATGCATCCCCGGAGAATGCTCTTACATTTGGGGTTTTAAACGGTCAACTAGCTGAGTTTTACAATCTGCCATGCTTCGGACTTGGCGGAGCTATAGACTCAAAAACTCCAGATGCTCAAGCTGGCTGTGAAGCAACAATGCTGCTACTGGTAAGTGCTCTTGTAGGGGTAACCTTAATACATGACTGCGGATATCTTGCAAGTGGTGGTGCTGGCTCTCTTGAAATGGCTGTAATATGTGATGAAATTGTTGAAAATGTTCTAAATATAATTAAGGGAGTTACTGTTAATGATGAAACGCTAGCTATTGACGTTATTAAGAATGTTGGGCCTCACGGCCACTTCTTCTCACAGAAGCATACTTTAAAACACTTAAGGGAGCTTTATGCAGCTCAATTATTTGATAAAAATAAGCTGGAAACATGGATAAGGAAGGGTAGGAAAGATATAGGTGAAAGAGCTAGGGAAGCTGTTGAAAAGATTTTAGCTGAGCATAAGCCTACACCACTACCATCAGATGTTAAGAGAAAACTTGAAGAAATAGTGAAAGAGGCTGAAAAAGAAATGGTTAAAAGCTTCAAGTAAGACCTCCAAATACTTGAAATAGTTCAACAACTATTTTTCTATTTAGGAATTATAGCCCTAATCTAGCATGTTGGTAGTGGGATTTTCATTTACTCATGATATCAGCAGCACCTATATTTAAGAGTAAATAAGTAATGATGTATCTGGAGTGATGTTTAAGATAGTTTAAAAATGGTGGATTTTAATATATTTTAAAGCCATATTTCATCGGATCATTAGGATCTATAATGAATGTATGTATTCCAGTTATGTATACTCTTCCTGAGAACTCGGGGATTATTGCCTTATATCCTTCTACATTTACTTCTTCTACTGCTTTTGCTCTAAACAATGTGCCTATTATACTTTCATGTACTCTCTCCTCATTTAATCCTATTTCTCCATTTGCATATAGAAGTGCTGTATGTGCACATGTACCTGTTCCACAGGGTGAACGGTCTACCTGTCCATCCCCAAATATTACAACATTTTTTACATGAGCCTGCGGATGTGTTGGCTCATCAATAATTCTAGTACCTAAAACATACTTTATATGTGGTATTGTAGGATGCTGAACCTTAACTTCCTCATTAACCGTATCCCTAACTGCTAACCCGTACTTAATCAGTTTTTGAATATTTTCCCTGTTAACTTTAACCCTTAAGTCCTTAGCATTTACAATAGCGAAGAAATTTCCACCAAACGCTATCTTAATAGGTACTTCCCCCAAATCCTCAATGTTGATGGATACTTCTTTATATAAGAATGATGGTACACCCTGAACTGAAACAGATTTAACAGTATTGTTTTCTACATAAGCATACCCGGTTACTAATCCAGCAGGTGTATCAAAGGTAACTTTAGTGATGGGCTCAGTTACCTTAACCATTCCGGCTTCAACAGCTACAGTAGTAACACCTAAGCTTCCATGACCACACATATCAGCAACCTCACTGCAGTCTATCCATAATACTCCAAAATCAGCTTTATCACTTACAGGAGGTGTAATTACAGCTCCAAACATGTCTCTATGTCCTCTAGGTTCAAGCATAAGAGCTCTACGGATAAAATCAAGATTCTTCTCAAAATACTCCTTCTTCTCAACCATGGTTCTTCCAGGTATATTAGGTAAACCACCAATAACAATTCTGGTAGGCTCACCCTCAGTATGACTATCAATAGTTACAATAACCCTACCAATCATACAATATCTCCCTAATAACCAGTAGGATGGCTATTTAAACTTTTGGATAGGCTTGCTCGCCTTGTAAACTTAAGCTTGTGGCTTAATCTCTTATTTGACTATAGTATTTCGCTAAAGCTTTTTCATTACTGTTTCCATGTTTAAGTATTTGCTTTATGTTGATCTGTAATTCCCTCCATCCTAAAATCCTCAGCAGATCATCCATAACATATGCTTAAGGAAGCCTATAGAAAAAAGTTACGTGAAATACTATTGGCAGCGTTGTTAGTTTTCGTCTTGTAAACTTAAGCATGTTTTATCACCTCTATTATTGGTATTGTATTTTCTATGAATTCTTTTGCTTTAACTCTTTTATTTATCCATGTTTCGTTCAGCATTATCATTATTGATTTTAGAAGCATTTCCGCATGCTCCTCATCGCATTCATCATTAATGCATGGTATGTAGTTATCGAATAGTTTAGTCCTATCCTTAACGTACTCTATTATCCTCTCCATTAAATTCCTAACTTCAATACTATATACCCCATGCCT
>Ga0207433_10001306_pt1 | contig 53905 bp, 40 predicted proteins | sample YelNatPaOPGAMG01_FD_187559 | JGI IMG/M metagenome (GOLD analysis project Ga0207433, IMG submission 187559) | Hot spring thermophilic microbial communities from Obsidian Pool, Yellowstone National Park, USA - OP-RAMG-01 (SPAdes) (version 3) | ecosystem: Environmental > Aquatic > Thermal springs...
AATTAATACAACAACACCAATAGATAGAATGTTTAGAGAAGTACGCAGAAGGACTAATATTATTGGTTGCTTTGAGAATAAGTCTAGTCTAAATAAAATATTGTTCTTTGTGTTTGATTTTATTAATTAATTACTTGGAAATGCCTATTTTAATGATATTTTGGACTTACACAATTTTAAAAACGCTATTGACTAATAATTACAGCCCGATTTTCTATGCTGGCAATTCGAAGTGTATGTACCTGTGCAGGTTTTTGGGTAGACTTTTCCTAAGGTTCAACATTACAGCTATAAATATTTTCAAAGGTGAAGATAGTTTAATTTTCCTGGAAAAGACATTATAATTTGCCCTTTCGATTCGTAGTAGAAGCAAGTAATATATATTGCCCATGGTACGTGCTGCTGTAAAAAGAGGTTTATCCTCTTCAGCCAGATGTTTTCTTGCACGCCTGAAGTAATCATGAACACGCTTACATTCATACTTCATAAGCTCTATAAAATTACTATCATATTTGCAATTCAGAAGATCTTCTTCTGTATAGTTAAATTTTCTTAGATCCTCAAGGGGTAGATAAATTCTACCCCTTTTAGCATCTTCTTTTATATCTCGTAATATGTTTGTTAGCTGCAGTGCTATGCCTAAGTTAAATGCATACTGTTTTGTATTTTCATTCTTATAGCCAAAAATCTCGGCACATATCAAACCGACAGTTGAAGCAACTCGATAGCAATATTGTTCAAGTTCTGCAAAGGTATTGTAACGGTTTTTGGTTAGATCCATTTCCATTCCTCTTAAAAGCTCATAGAAATATTCTAGAGGAATATTAAAATGTTTAATAACACTTGCCAGCTTATTTAACAAGCCATAATTTGATTCCCCAATGAGCGATTTCTTTAACTCATCCATTACCAGAAGAAGCAAAGCTTGCTTCCTATCCAAATTTTCTACTTCATCAACAATATCGTCCGTTAATCTGCAAAAGGTATATATCGTTTCTATAGCTTCTCTTTTGAACTTTGGCAATGAAAAAAACGAGTAATAAAAATTGCTCTTCTTATGTTCAGAGTAATCGCTTAATATTGCCAGTTCAGCTGTTTGCACTTTAAAACCCTTTAAACTAAAAGCGCCTTAAAAAAAATGTTCACTTTATTTAACAAATTAAGTTTAGGCCTGTACGTAATGACATCGTAACCCAATTCATGTATTTTTTTTAGAATTGATGTCCCTCCATACCATATAAGTTTTAACTCCATGGATAAATCTTTATCAACATTTTTTATTAAAGGCATCCCCGTTACAAAGAAATCAAGCGTTCTTTGAACCTCAAATGCCATCAAACTTCTAAAGTTATCGTTTATTTGCTTTTTAAATAAATCATCAACACTATAGCCAAATTCCTCCATATCTTCTAAAGGTATATAAATACGATCCTTCTGAAGATCTATTGAAACATCTTGCCAGAAATTGGCTAATTGAAGTCCAGTACAAATGAAATCCGAATACTCCATCAATTTCTCATTTCTGTAATTGAACAGCAGAAGCATTATTCTTCCGACCGGATTTGCCGAATTCCGACAGTAATTAAGCACATCATCAAAAGTTTCATATCTTTTTACCAATACATCCGATCGAAACGCATTAATTAAATTTTGAAATAGTTCAATAGGAATTTGAAATCTTTCCACTGTTTCGGCTAATGCAGCAAAGACTCTATGAGTTGGATTCCCGTTGTAACATTCCACAAGAAATTTTTCCCATTGATTTAGATTTTCTATTCTTTCTGCCAGTGTATATCCAGATTCATCTGCATAGTCATCTGCAATTCGAGCAAATGCATACACTGCCCATACATACTTGCGAATATTTCTAGGCACAAATCTTGACGCTACTGGAAAGTTTTCGTAGTGATTTCGGGCTATTTTTTCACAATATTTAAAAGCATCCTCAGAAGACCAGTATTTTTTCTTTATTTGGATTTTGGGTTCCTGCATAACATTAACCCTCTTTAACAAATATGGAAAATTACAAATGTAAAAGCAAGAAAAACCCTGTGAGATCATCAGGATTCAAATTTAAATACAAAAGCTGAAAAAATTCAAATTTATAAGGGTTTACGCTGGATTTCAGGTGCGTTTTTGATTCCACCAATGATCCATAACTTCAGCCACGTCGGTTTTAGCACTTGGATGTCTCCATTTATCATAGAATTTTACGTCCGAACTATGTGGAGTTGGAGAAGGTAAGTCTATTTGAACGCGTTGTGGAATAGGAATTGAGTCCCCAATAACAATTGCCTCGCCTTGCCTCAACAATGGTACAACACTTTCCAGTCCACTAAAGCTATCGGGCAATAAACGACTTATGTAAGCCTGGTCAGCTGGATTCAGCAAACGCAAAATAATAAAATTATTGCATTGCGAAAGAATTGTTTCTGAAATATCCGATGGCCTTTGACTTACAATCATACAACTTACGCCGTATTTTCTTCCTTCTTTCGCTATTCTCTCAACTGTTTTTCGTGCAGCCTTGGAACCTTCACTAGACATTGATAAATAGTTATGTGCTTCTTCAAAAACAAGCAAAATTGGCATATCGTGTCTTTTAGGATTCCAGAAGTTAAAATCAAAAGTTATACGGGAAATTAATGCACACACTGTTTTCACAATATCAAAAGGCACACCGCTCATATCCCAGATAGTAATTCTGGATTTACTTGCTAAACCAAACAGGGTCATTAGAAGCGGCATCACTGATTCAGTTTCAACACATATATTAGGCTGAAAAAGAAATGCATATCGTGGGTCGCTCATCTTATTATCCAACCTGATAAGCAAGCGGGTGAACTTTCCATAATATGGACCTTCCTTCAAACCACTTGGACCCGTAACCTTTTCAGTATCAAGATAATGTAACTTGGACCTTATTTCTTTGAGATCATATGCGACCGGCGTGTCAATTGTAATAACGTCTGCAAGTGATGGGTTCTTTGCTTTCTTCGCAGCGTAGATTAAATCCTGCAGAACCGTAGCCTGAATCGATGCATGTTCATCGGTTGGTTCTATAAACATTTCCAGCATTTCTTCTGCATTCATAAGCCAGTATGGTAATTCAAGTGATGCAATATCACAGAATTGACCCGTATCCGGGAAAGCTTCTCTATACTCGTTGTGGAGGTCAAGAAGCACAACATGGGTATCTGTAAACCTGGCAACTTTTTGCAACACGGAAGCCACAGTATAGGATTTGCCTGCACCACTCGAACCTAAAACAGCAATATGCTTGCCAAAAAATTTATTAGGATCTAAATATGCTCGTTCATTTTCAAACAGAGACAATTGACCGATTGAAAAATTATATTGCTGATATGCTGCAAATATAGACTTTATGTCTTTCTCTTCCAGTAAATACACTACCATATCAACTGTTGGCATGACTGAAACTCCAGCCTCGTATTTCCCTTTCCTGATAGTGCCTACCAATGTGACATTTATTAAGTATTGGTGCATTTTCGAGCCATTTTGCCATATGTCTTGCTTTTTTATTCCAGAGACAACACCAATTACATAAACAGAACCAACAGGAATCAATACATATGAGCCTATCTGACCTATGTAATAGACCTTATCGCCAATTTTTTTACTCATACTCGTTATTTGCTGATCGAGCAATACGGTTACTTCCGCATTATTTACTTCTACCACTACACCTAATTGCTTTTCTTCCCACATAGTCAATCCTACCTCTTCATTTAAATATCCTAAGCTTTTTCACGAGATTCAACTGGTGGTTGCATCGGCAGCGTAAACCTGAAAGTTGTTAATTTACCAGGTTCGCTCTCCGCTGTAATACTGCCACCATGTGATTCAACTATCATTTTGCAAATAGCCAGACCTAAGCCTGTACCCTTAACTTGAGCAATTTTTGAAGCAGTGCCCTGCTTATACCTTTCAAATAATGTTGGCAATTCATCTGGCGGAATACCCGGGCCATCATTGCTTATCGAGCTTATGATGTAATTGTCTTTACTCCCCTCACCTGTGCTCTTTACATGCTTAATTTCAATCGTTACGTTGCCTTTAGGTGGGGTAAACTTCAACGAATTACTTAACAGATTCGTAAAAACCTGAGATATTTTTTGACCATCGCCTATAATAATAGGAACATCATTCATAAAGTTAAAATTCAAATTAATTCCCTTTTGTTTGAATTGAGGATATAGCTGGTTTATTATTTTTTGAGCAGTTTCTATAACATTAACCTGCTCATATACAAGCTTCATTTTACCAGCCTCAAATTTCGAAAGATCAAGCATATCATTTATTAAGTTCAGCAATCTCCTTGTAGCATCTTCTGCAGAGAGTAATAATTCCTTATGAACCTCCTGCACCTGATACCCTTTTAATATTGGCTCCTCTAGCAATTCAAGAATACTACTAATACCTCCCAGAGGACTTCGTAGGTCATGAATCAGCATTGCCATAAAATCCTGCTTTGTCCGTTCTAATTCCACCTCCATCTTTTTTAGACGTACCAAAGAGCGGGTTCTAACCAGCAATTCATCTATATCTATTGGCTTTGTAAGGTACTCATCTGCTCCCAGTAATAATCCTTGTTCAATACTAGCAGCATCTTTTCGCTGTGCAGTTAAAAAAATTACAGGAATATTTGCAGTCTTCTTTGATGCCCTCAATCTCTTGAGGGTTTCAAAGCCGTCCATTTCTGGCATCTGGATATCCAATAATATTACGTCTGGCTGCTTTTGAGCTGCTACCTCCAGGCATTCTTTTCCACTTGTTGCTCGAAGCATTTTTACAGGCTTTCTCTTTAATGCAAATTCCAGCAAATCCAAATTATCTTCCGTGTCATCTACAACAAGAATGGTCGGTATTTCTTCCATAGAATTAGTCCGTCTGGTTAATAATCTTTCTTATGGTACTGGAAATCATTTCCTTAGAAAACTGACCTTTCTCAATAAATTTTTGGCTTAATCTATTTATATCTTCTCGTTGTTCCTTTGATACATCTACCCCTGAAACCACAACTATGGGCAAATCTTTCCACTTTTCTTTACTCCGCAATTGTTTCAGAACGCCAAATCCATCGATTCCGGGCATCATAAGATCCAAAAAAAGCACCGATGGATTTATATTATCTATATTTTTCAGAGCTTCTTCACCGTTGTTCAAAATTATCCCTTCATAGCCCTGATCTTCTAATATCTTTTTTAGATAATCTGCAAAATCTTGATCATCATCAACTATAAGTATCGGATGAGATTTCGATCGACAGGCTCGTTCTATAACCTCAAGAATTATCCTTGGATCAGATGGTTTTGTAATTACCTCTAAAGCACCTAAAGAAAGAGCAAGTGGTCTATTTTCAACTATTGAATGAATAATAACAGGTATATCTTTAGTTAATGGACTGCTTTTTAACTCTCTTAATACTTGCCAACCATCTTTCTCGGGCATCATAATATCTAATGTTATTACTGCAGGATGAAGCACCTGTGCCATTCTTATACCTTCATCACCTGACAAAGCACCCTGAACAGAATAACCTTCGGGAATTAGAAAACGTTTCATCAATTCTATAACTTCAGGATTATCGTCTATGCATAGTACCATAGGGTTGGACACTTTTTCCTTTGCTTCAATGGCACCTTCTCTTTCAGTTTCTTTTGCAGTCTTATCTCGCAATACAGTCGCAGTTTGTGGCGGTTTACTTAGCATTATTTCTTGCTGGGGTTTAGGAATCTTATCTGCAGGTATTTCAGGTGGAATTATTAACGTAAAGGTTGAACCTTTGCCATACTGGCTTTGGACAGTTAAATCACCACCTAACATCCTTGCGTAATTTCTTGCGATCGGTAAGCCTAATCCTGTGCCTTTATATTTCCTCGAAGTTCCTGAGTCAATTTGGGAAAACTCTTCAAAAATTTTCTCCAGATTCTTTTCCTCTATACCAATACCAGTATCTTTAACTGAAATAGCCACCATATCTCCCTGCTTGGATGCGGTAACTTTTATCTCACCTTCATCTGTAAACTTGGCAGCATTGCTCAAAAGATTTAAAAGAATTTGCTTGACCTTAAGGACATCTGTATGCAACCTTGGTATACCAGGCTCAATATCTTTCTCCAATCTTACGTTTTTACCAACAAGCATTGGCTCGATAGTTATCATTGCATTATATACAATGTTTTCAACATCATCGAAATCTATGTTGATTTGCACCCTGCCAGATTCAATCTTCGAGTAATCGAGTATATCATTGATCAGCTCAAGCAGGTGTTTGCCATTTCTAAGAACCTTTTCCAAAGCCTTTCTTTGTTCTTCTGATAAAGGATCACTTGTTGAATCAAGCAAAACTGATGTAAATCCTATTATCGAATTTAAAGGAGTGCGTAATTCGTGCGACATATTTGAAAGAAAATCGGATTTTACACGATATGCCTTCTGCAATTCTATATTTTTTGCATTCAACTCCTTATTTTTCTCTGCTATCTCTATAGACAATCTTTTTGTAGATTCCAGGTTCATTGCATTCATTATAGCGATACCTATCTGAGGTAATGAATTGTTAATAATTTCCTTTTTTATATCATCAAATTGCTCCATTGAACCCAGAACAATAACACCTATAAGATTTTCTTGAAACATAATAGGGGCAGCCAGAATGTGGGATGGGGCTATACTGATCAAGCCAGTATTAATTATAAATGATTTCGCCGCGTCTATGTTATTCAGTTCAATAACTTCTTTAGTTATTGCACATTGCCCTGGTAAACCTTTGCCCAATTCAAACTCCATAATATCATTATTAATACTCAGAGCATATCCTTTAGCCAATCTAAGTTTACCTATGCTATTCTCCAAAAGATACAATGCCCCAACGGATGCCCCTGTGTGCAAGCATAGAATCTGTAGACTTGTCTGTTGAACCAGATCCAGACTTTCATGCTTGTTTAAAGCTGTCATAAGTTCAGAATATGCAGTTAATCGACTGTAGTTTTGCTGAAGCATTCGTGACATATAGTTAAAATCATTGGCCAGTATTCCAAGCTCATCTCGCTGGTTCAATTCTATTGGCTTAAAAATACCTTTTACAATATTCTGAGTTCCATCTCTTAGTTTCTCAACAGGCCTTATAATTGAGCGAGAAAGTATAAAACCCAGAACTATTGCAAAAATTGCAAGAAGGATGTTAACTAAAATTATATAATTATTTATTTTTTCAGCCGCACTTATCGCATATTCTATACTGGTTGGCAGAGTCCTCAAATGCCTGCTATATAAAGATTGTAGAAGGGTTTTAGCCGTACCTAAATAATTACGATTTGCACTTATTCTTCCTAAATTCTGTATTTCCTCGCCTATTTTCTCACTGCTGAGCCCCGAAGAAGCAAGCAAAATTTTCTTATCACCAATCTCTTTTACCCAATCATAAAATGAATTTCTTACCTGCTCAACAGTCTTTAAGTCATTCGAGTCGCTATATAACTTTTGGAGCCTCAAAATCTCACTGTCGAAGAATTTCAAATATGTATCATAAGCTATTCTGGTCTCAGAAATACCCGTATATAGATAATCGTCTGATGCTTTTCTGGCGTCCTCAATTATTGACCTAATTCGATCAATTGATGAGGTTGCAGCCATATCCATGGACGCTTGATGATAGCTTTTCCCAATTTGGTTAAGAACGTTAACCGTAGCAAAAGCCATAGCAAATATTACAAGCAAAAGAATTGCAAAATTGAATGTAACCTTCCAGAATAGTCTTGAACCGAACATAAACTCACCCAATCCTATTTACGAAGCAATTTACAGTAAGCTGTAAATAAATGCAAGCTTATTTTTTTATCAAAATGCTAAAATTTTAAGCGTAATTTTATTCGAACTATAATTCTTGCCATTTGTTAGGATAGAAGATTACCAGCCTTAGGAAAATTCCTAATACGCGCTTCCAAACTAATGAGCAGGTTTTAATTTGTAGAATCTTCAAGGAAATAGACATATAAGCTGCTCTTTTTTCTTAAATCTTAAGAAAAATCAAAAGGGTATTCAAATTGCTGTATTACAATATTGAAGAATTAAAAAATTATGAGATTAAAAATGCAACACAGAATGACAAATACAGCGAATATATTTCCTCTACCGGCTCCTGTAACTTTTGCGAACAAACTGGTATCAGCAAAAAAAGGAAAAGCCATACCTTCTGAACTTAATTCTGATCTAATACTAGCCTCGATCTGGGAAAATTCAAATGAAGGCATGCTTTTAACAGATGAAACTGGGACAATATTAATGGCAAATCCTGCATTCTGTTTGATGGTTGGGATGAAAATGGAAGAACTCCTAGGTCATCATTTCACCTGCATATATGCTGAAACAGAAGATAAGGAAAAAATTGCAAAATCTTATAACGAGCGCTTCAAAGAGCGAAAAACTGAATCGGAAAACGAGCAAAGATTCATGCTTCATAATGGTCATTCAATAGAAGTTGAAATAGGCGAATCATACATCGAAACTGACGATGGACAAACTTTCCTGCTGACACGACTCAGAGATATAACATCCGAAAGGTCCAACCAGAGAGCACTCGTAGAAAGCGAATCAAAATACCGTGGCTTATTTGCAAATTCGCTTCTTCCAATGTTCCAGAGTAACATGGAAGGTAAGCTTATAAATGCAAATCGCGCTATGCTGAAATTACTCGGTTACAACAGTTTCTATGAACTGGCAGAGCTTAACATGGCAAGCGACGTCTGTGCCTATCCCGAGGAATTCAAAGCAATCACTGAAATTCTGAACCAGAAAGGCTATATTGTCAATGCTGAGATTAGATTAAAGAGAAAGAATGGTAGAATTATAACAGTCCTTGAAAGTGCCAGACGACTAACCGATGAAAACGGAAAAACCATTGGCTATGAAGGAGTAATGGAGGATATTACCGCACGTAAAGTCCTTGAAAAGAAACTTCAGGAATACGTATGGGCACTTGAAGAGTCAAAAAATGAACTTCTCGAACTAAACGCACAAAAAGATAAATTATTTTCTATCTTGTCGCATGATTTGCGCTCACCTTTTAGCAGCATACTTGGGTTTTGCGAAATTCTACTGAATGAAGATGAACAATTAAGTCGTGAAGACAGATTGCAATTTATCTCATATATACAGGAAGCTGCACAAGAACAATTATCGCTGGTGAATAAGCTACTCGATTGGTCAAGGCTTGAGTCTAACCGTATTAAAATTGATAGAAGCGAGATTGATTTGCATGACATTGCACAAAGACATACAAATTCCATGATAGGACTGGCAAATCAAAAGCAAGTAACTCTTGAAAATCACTTACCTAAAAACATCCTTGTTTATGGCGATGCACAGCTCATTGGACAGGTTTTTAGTAATCTAATTAGCAACTCGTTAAAATTTACTCCTCCAAACGGCAAAATCTCAATTGATCTAATTGAGGAGCGTCCTGCGCAGTGGGTAATTGGCGTAAAGGATACAGGAATTGGAATACCAGAAGATGACCAAAACAAGTTATTTAAAATAGAAGAAAAGTATACCAGAAAAGGTCTCAGAGGAGAAAAAGGAACCGGTTTGGGTTTACCATTGGTATACGAAATTATCCAGAGGCATCATGGAAATATCGAATTGCAGAGCAAACCTGGCTATGGAACAACATTTATAATCACATTACCAAAAAGTAGACCCGAAGAAGGAGATGTAATATTACTTGCAGGAAGTGAACGCGAATCAAAAATATTGTATTCACGTTATTTAAGGAATATTGCTCCCAGTTTGAATATTCTACATGCCACAGATATGAGTGAAGTAATTCAGTTCGCAGAAGAATTTCAACCAAAAGCGATAATACTTTGCGATGAAATTCAAAATATTGATGAATACGAGTTAATGCAAAACCTAAAGAACAATCCAAACATAAAAAACATACCGGTAATCGTAGTAACAAATAATAACTCTGAAATTAACCACAATATTTTAAAGCGCTGCGGAGTGGCTTTTGTACTTGGAAAACCATTTACTGACAAACAACTTATGGAAGCATTAGAAAGTGTAAAATACAATCCCCAAAAAGCACAGCTATGAGATAGCGATTTCCCTCCGGTCCTTCCGGGGGATGCCTCCTCGAGAGCTATAACTCTCGTGCCTCGGAAGGACCCCTCCTCTTTATTTAAAGCAAAACACCAGAATAAAAAAATTATAAAACCAATTCAGGAAGGAATAACTTATATAGTGCCCATAAGACAATGCCAACACCTATAGGTATTGTAAGATTATCATCCAGCTTTAAAGAGAGAGCTTCAATTATAGTTCCGACCATCGCGGCAATTAAACCAATAACGTATTCCATAATATTATAATCTACCTTCGGAGCAATAAGAACTACCAGTATAGCAGAGACAAGAAAAGACAGTGAACCTTCAAGGCTTTTAGAAAGAAACCTGTGCCGACCCCATCTTCTACCAACAAGAGCAGAGGTTGTATCTGATATTATCAAAATTAAGATCGCATTAATTGTTATTATTTTTGGGAAGAGGAATATACATATGGAAGCTGCAATAAGAACGGTAGAAGCGCCATTAAGCCTTTTTAGCACCACATCTTTTTCGCGGTGCCTTAACAACCAGCCAAACCATTTATAAAACCATGCGGACACACCTGGAATATAGTAACGTGCAAGATCAACTATTACAAATGCCGCTGTTATAGGAAGAATAATATCGAGAGCTAGTTTCTTATCCATAAAGTAATAAATTATAGGAATTGATAAAGAACTCAGGTGTATACCTTTTCTAACCAACTCATAACGATAGTCTATCGTAGCTATAGCATGTAAGTCGTCTAGCCCTCCATTTTGCATCGCCTCAAAATCTCCGTAAACACCTTGCGAGTTTGTATTCTTTCTGAAGAGCATTTCTTATTGTGTAGGCTTTTTATTTTCAATCGAATTGCTATATTTCCTATTCACAGGTTCAAGAGGTTCACCTCGAATAATCCTGTCTATTTCATCTCCATCGAGTATTTCACGTTCAAGCAATGCATTGGCTAATTTATGCAATGTATCTATATTATCACGCAGAATTTTTTCTGCACGTTTCATTGCCTGAATTACAATGGATCTAACTTCGCGATCTATTGCAATCGCTGTGTGTTCACTAAAATTACGGCTTCTTGTTATCTCCCTGCCAAGGAAGATCTCTTCCTCCTTTTCACCGAAAGCTAATGGACCCAATTTTTCGCTCATGCCCCATTCACAAACCATCTTCCTCGCAATTTCCGTCGCTCGCTCAATATCATTACCCGCACCTGTTGTTAGCTGATTGAATACCAGCTTCTCTGCTGCTCGACCACCTAATGCATAGGTAATCATCGATTCAAGATATTCTCGGGAATAGGTATGCTTTTCATCTATCGGTAAATATGTCGTTATACCCAGCGCCCTTCCACGAGGTATAATGGTAACCTTATGGACGGGATCTGCTTCTGGCAGGAACTTTGAAACCAGAACATGACCCGATTCATGATATGCTGTAACTTTTTTCTCACGATCCGAAATCAAAAGGCTCTTCCGTTCACTACCCATCATAACTTTATCTTTAGCTTCCTCAAAATGCCTCATGGATACTTTCTTACAATTCTGCCTTGCTGCCAGCAGAACAGCTTCGTTCACAAGATTAGCTATATCAGCACCAGACAGCCCAGGTGTACCTTTGGCAAGGACATCTAATCTTACATCGTCATCCAAAGGAATATTTTTTGTGTGTACACGGAATATCCCTTCACGCCCTTTAACATCTGGCCTGTCTACAACAACTTGCCTGTCGAACCGGCCAGGGCGTAACAGTGCAGGGTCCAAAACATCAGGCCTATTCGTGGCAGCAATTATGATTACCCCGGTATTTTGTTCAAAACCGTCCATTTCAACAAGCAACTGATTCAGAGTTTGCTCACGCTCATCGTGCCCGCCACCCAGCCCAGCCCCACGGTGCCTTCCTACTGCGTCAATTTCATCTATAAAAATAATACACGGTGCATTTCTTTTGCCTTGTTCAAATAGATCCCTTACTCTGCTAGCTCCTACTCCAACAAACATCTCAACAAAGTCAGCACCGCTTATTGAGAAAAATGGAACACCTGCCTCACCAGCAACTGCACGCGCTAATAACGTTTTTCCAGTACCTGGTGGACCAAGCAATAAAACACCTTTCGGAATTTTGCCGCCCAGACGCTGGAATTTGGATGGATCACGCAAAAACTCTATTATCTCCTGCAACTCAACCTTTGCTTCATCCGCTCCCGCTACATCAGCAAAGGTTACTTTCGTAGCTCCACCTGTTAATAACTTAGCTCGGCTTTTTCCAAAAGTAAACAGTCCTTTTGCGTTGCTGCCTGCACCGGCCTGAATACGCCTTATAATTATCAGTGAAATACCAAATAAAAGTATCCATGGCAACAGGATATTTATAATATTTAACCATGTGTTATCCTCTTTCTCAACTCTAAGTTTCATCCCCTTTGCTAACCAACTATTGACAACCGCATCGCTTAATTGTGTGTATGGTAATGTCAAAGTAATTTTTACGGCATTCCGCGCAATTTTCCCACTCACTGTCTGAATGTCCATAGGTTCCTTTAACCTACCATGAAAGTCGAATACACCATATCCCGTAATTTTTACAACTGCCTCAGTGAATTTCTGTTCTTCAAGCAAGTTCTGAAATGTCGAAAAACTAATTTCGTATTCTGTTTCTTCGCTAGCACGAAATGTCCAAATGAATAGGAATATTACTAAAATTATCGCTATCCAGCTCAGGAAAACCTTACCAAATTTCCCCCACTGCGATTCTTCTTCGTGCGGCTGTTTTACTTGCCTTTTGGGAGGAGTATTTGGCGTACGGCGTCTGTTATTTTCTTCCTTATCCTCTTTTAAAAATATTTTTTGAAAAAGAAAATTTGACATATTTACAATCTTTAAAACAATAATTAAATCCAAAGAAAATTTTGGTTATTTATTATATAAGTTACTAACTTTTTATCGATTGTCCAAATTCGCTAATTTGCAGGCAAATTTTTATATAGAAAAGTTCAATCTGAATGTGAAAACCATCATTGTTTCCAATTTCAGGCATCTCAAATTTTTTGTGCCTCAAGTTTTATTGCACCTCGAGAATTCGTCGTAAGTTTGAACCTTTCATCCAATCGTACCCCACATATCCATACAATATCACCATTGCACTCCAGAATAGGAATATTACTTTTCAAATGAAAGGGTATCTTCTGATCTATGAAAAAGTCACTTAATTTTTTCTTTTTACCCAATCCTATTGGTAAGAACCAATCACCGGGTTTCCAGGTTCGCAAAACCAGCTTCTTCCCAATCAAAGCATCAGCATCTACATATTCAATGTAGTGATTTTTGCTTAATGTTACAGGTAAAGGAATTGGTTGACTAATTGAAATCTTTAAAATACCAAATTCATATTCTTTTCCAATTTCAACTTCCAGGAAAGCTTGTGAAGGTTTATGAAATTTTGTAAGAATTATTTTATCCCTGTTCCGCAAAGCAATGTAGCGCTTTCCTACTGAAATTCTCCTTCCACTCGTATATTTACAAAGTTCCAATAATTTATCAATTTTATGCGCAGTAATTTCCACATTTAACTTTCTCAATACTTCGTAAATTATCTCCGTCTGAACAAGATCGTCTTGCTTCTCAAGATTTTGTATATCAATATATAACTCAGAGCCATCAAAATTTGTGAACTTGTTTAGCCCAGAACTGACAATACGATCCAGTTGAATGCATATATCACGTGCGTTAAGAGAAATATTATTCAAAATATCGATTACATCAGGAACTCTCCTTTCAATTGCGGGAAGAATTTTATGCCTCATAAAATTGCGATAGTAAATTGTAGAAAGATTGGAAGAATCTAATCTGTATTTTATATTGAACTCCTTTGCAAAATCTTCAATCTCTTTCCGTCTGGCAAACATCAATGGTCTAATTACTGTTTCCTCATCGTTTTTTATTGGAATTCCAGCTAAGCCATGCAAAAAAGCACCACGAAGGATATTAATTAAAACTGTTTCAGCATTATCATCAGCATTGTGGGCGGTAGCAATTAAATTTGCTCTAGCCAGCATTTGGATTTTCTTAAAACATTCATATCTAAGTTTTCTTGCAGCAACTTGCTTCGAAACTTTACATTCCTTTGCATAGCTTCTAACATCAACTTTTTCAACATAACACGGAACCTTAAGAATTCCTGCAATTTCGCGTACAAATACCTCATCTGCATCTGACTCCCCACCACGTAATTGATGATTAATATGAGCGATTGATATTTTCAGATCAAACTCCTCTCTAATCAATGTAAAGAGGTGAAACATAACCATTGAATCTACACCACCGCTAACTCCAAGCAGAATTGAATCACCCTTTTGGACTAATCGATGTTCACTTATGAAATGCTTGAACCTATGAATTAAATCCGTTGCCATTTCTAAATAAAAGAAAACTATAGAACTTATTATAAGTTATCCTAATTAGACGGAAAATACAATTTAAAAAAAAGCGCCGAGTTTGAACTCTTCGGCGCTAGGATTAATTCAAAGAGAATTCTGAAATATTAAAACTTGATTATCATTGCGAGCCACCCCAGGCGGAGAAGCAATCTCTTTTTTTATTCAGATTTAATAGATTGTTTCTCGTCCCCTTGTGGCTCCTTGCAATAACAATAATAGAAGATTTTTCAGATGTCTCTGAAAAATATTCAACAATCTGTTATTTCAAGTAGCCAATCGCTTCTTCAATAGCACGAACAAAATCATTTGCAGAATTATCAAAAACAGTTATACTCCGTTTTGAATATTTGCTCGGTTCGTCTTTTGATGGCTGGCTTTCGGTAATAGAAACGAAACGGGATTTATTCTTAGCATCCTTTACATCTATGAAATAACTAATTCTACCCGTTTTAACTCTTTTGGAAAATTCTCCTTCACCGTCAATATTATCTTTGGCTTCTTTCAATGTTTTAATGAAAGAATCTGCCACATCACTAAAAATTGTGACACTCCGTTTTCTGAATTTCCTGTCTCCATCCTTTGTTAATTGACTTGCAGTTACGGTAAGGTATTTTTTATTATTTTTTGCCTCCCTAACATCCATAAAATAAGTTATAGAACCTGCTTTTAGCATTTTACTATAAATTGTATCCATTTTATGGCTCCCTTTTGAATTTAAACATTAGTGAATTATTTAGTTATGGCGCTTAGATAAAAAATTCAAAGCTCAGAAATTGGCGCTAGGTTTTCAGAAAATACACGATTAAGATAAGATATTAGAATAAAATTGTCAAGAAAAAAAGCCCCTCCAAATATAGAGGGGCAAATTAAATATATTCTTATAACCTCAGAACTGCTATTTTTAAGACTATCAGTACATGTCACCCATTCCACCATGCGGCATCTGCGGAGCAGTCTCTTTCTTTTCCGGCTTCTCCACAACTGTAGCTTCTGTAGTAATTAACAATCCAGCAACGCTAGCAGCATTTTCTATAGCAATACGGGCAACCTTTGTTGGGTCTATTACGCCAGATTTTGTTAGATTTTCATATTTTTCTGTTTGAGCATTAAATCCGTAATCGTCCTTACCGCTTTTCACTTCGTTAAGCACAACAGACCCATCAAAGCCAGCGTTAATTGCAATCTGTCGCAAGGGTTCTTCGAGCGCACGTCGAATGATATCGACACCGGTTTTCTGATCTGCATTATCCACCTTTATCTCATCAAGTTTCTTCATAGCACGTATGTATGCAACACCTCCACCTGGAACAATTCCCTCTTCCACTGCAGCGCGTGTTGCATGCAGTGCATCCTCTACCCGTGCTTTCTTCTCTTTCATTTCAACTTCTGTCGAGGCGCCAATTTTTAAAACTGCAACGCCGCCTGAAAGTTTCGCCAAACGCTCTTGCAACTTTTCCTTATCATAATCTGATGTGGACTTTTCAATTTGCTGCTTAATTTCATTAATTCTTTTCTTTATGTCTTCTTTTTTACCGGCACCTTGCACAATAGTTGTGTTATCCTTATCAACAGTAACCCTTTCAGCAGTACCCAAATAAGATAATGTAGCATTTTCAAGCTTATATCCTTTTTCTTCAGAAATTACCTGGCCACCTGTTAAAATAGCAATATCTTCAAGCATAGCCTTCCTTCGATCTCCAAATCCTGGTGCCTTAACTGCACAAACTCTCAAAGTTCCACGCAATTTATTAACCACCAGCGTTGCCAAGGCTTCACCTTCGACTTCTTCGGCAATAACAAGAAGACTCCTACCAGATTGAGCAATTTTCTCCAATATCGGCAGGAGATCCTTCATTGCACTAATTTTTTTATCATGGATTAGAATGTAAGGATTCTCAAGCACAGCTTCCATTCTTTCAGCATCAGTAACAAAATACGGTGATAAGTAACCTCGGTCAAACTGCATTCCCTCAACGACTTCCAAAGTTGTTTCTGTTCCTTTAGCTTCCTCAACCGTAATAACGCCATCTTTACCGACCTTTTCCATAGCATTTGCAATAAGATCTCCAATATCGCGGTCATTATTAGCAGAAATTGCCCCAACTTGCGCAATCTTTTCCTTATCATCACCTACATTCTTACTAATTTCTTTGAGTCCTTCGACAACTTTTTTTACTGCAAGATCAATTCCACGCTTCAGGTCCATTGGATTTGCACCAGCAGTAACATTTTTCAGCCCTTCACGAATAATTGCCTGAGCCAGAATTGTAGCAGTGGTTGTTCCATCTCCAGCCACGTCCGATGTCTTTGATGCAACTTCACGAACCATCTGAGCACCCATGTTTTCAACCGGGTCAGATAGTTCTATTTCTTTCGCTACTGTAACACCATCTTTTGTAATCGTTGGTGGACCAAACTTCTTATCAATAACCACATTTCGCCCTTTCGGACCAAGTGTCACTTTTACAGCATTAGCTAATTGGTCAACACCTTTTTTCAGAGCACCACGCGCTTCAGCATCATAAAGAATTAATTTTGCTGCCATAGCTCACTCTCCTTTCTTTATTATTTTTCCATTATTGCAAAAATATCACTTTCACGCATAATTAGTAAATCTTCACCATCAACCGTTACCTCCGTTCCAGAATATTTACCATACAATACTGTATTGCCTACCTTAACTTCCATAGGTATAAGTTTTCCATCTTCCGAAACCCGTCCAGGACCAACAGCTATTACTTCTCCCCATACGGGCTTCTCCTTTGCTGTGTCTGGAACAATTATTCCACCTTTAGTTACTTCTTCTGCCTTTGAAGGCTTAATAACAACACGATCTGCCAACGGTTTTAGCTTCATAATTCAGCCCTCCTTAATTTATTGATTTTTAATGGTTTAAAAATATTAGCACTCGTTCTCATTGAGTGCTAATATAACAATTTTATACCAAAATGTCAAGGCCCCCCCACCAAAAATCTTTATTTTTTGACGCCATTAAAAACTTTCTATCGCACTTCAAAAGAAAAACATTTCAATATACCGCAAATTATATTGAACATGGTATATGTTTTTGTTATACTCATACAGATACCTATTAATTAACTGAATTAAATAATATCAAAAAGGAGCTCATCATGAAAAAGATATTGCTGGTGATATTTGCGATTATACTTTGCAGCTCAATCGCAGTTTCCCAGGTTACAATCAAGGGTGGAATAAGTCTTGGCACTGTTGGTGGTAACGATAGCAAATTCAGCTTGGACCTTTCAGATTTTGACCCCTCCTTAAGTGGTTCATTGTCAGCTGAGCCAACGACAAGATTAGGATTTGTTGCTGGCGCTGCAGTTAGAATCGGCTTGCCAATAGGGATTACAATCCAGCCCGAAATCTGGTACGTTCAAAAGGGAGCAACATATAAGTTTCCCACAATTCCTTTGGATATTCTAACACCCGGTCTTTCCGGTAACGCTACCGAAACAATCAAACTTGATTATATCGAGATACCTTTAATGATAAAATATTCATTACCAGTACCTGTGATCAGTCCGTACCTTGAGGCAGGTTTATCTTACAGTGCTCTGCTTTCTGCGAAATTAAAAACTGAAGTAAGTTTGAGCGGCGTACCTGGAATTACAGCTCCCCCAACAACTGAAACAGACATAAAGGCTGATATGAACAAAAGTGACTTTTCAATTCAATTAGGAGCGGGAGTATCCATCGCAATGCTAGAAGTTGACGCAAGGTACGTGATTGGTTTATCAAAATTGGACAAGGACAAAAAAGAAGATATATATAACCGTGCGATTGTATTGACCTTGGGACTCAAATTGTAACATTTTCTCAAACTTTAGGGTGTAATAACGGGGGCGATTTTTGCCTCCGTTGTTATCTTTCAAAAGAACTTACCCTTTTTGAAAAAATTCAGCAAGTAAATATCAATCGATAATAACCAAATGAAAGATACAGGCACAGATTCCGGTATCTTATAAAATTTTAGCAGACTCGCATAATTTTAAAAAAGCCTCTAATAAAAAGCAGACAAATCTTAATAAAACTCATTCAGAAATTTTTTAAACTCCATCATAACACTTTCGCCATAGAAATATATTTTTCGAACAAACAGTCTTTTGCTCTTTAGATAAGATAATCCGATAAAAATAAAAACGCTTTTTGTAAATTTCGCTATCAAACTTATCAACAGCAAATTTTTCTATAACCTAACCACTAATCTTTAATACAAATCCTGCAATTCTTCGGGTGTTCAAAATAATCTAAATCACCATGGATGCAAATTGCCTTCCATTGAAGAAAAGATGATAAAATGGCTTGGTTATTAGTTCAGCTGACTAATATATTAGTATGAGCCAGTTAACATAAGTGGCGCTTTTAATTAATACAAATACTTCCTTTTATTTAAATATTCAAAAAGTGCCTTATCAAATGGCGTGTTAGTATTCAACAGAACATAATCTATATTGTTATCCAGGCATTCTTTTTTATAAAAGTTTATAAATTCCTTGATAGAGTTCTTATATTCCCTTTGAATGTGAACAGGCTGTGTTTGTATTTCCTCATTTGTTTCTAAATCCTTAAAAATAGCATCGGTTCCAAAATCAAAAGAAAGCTCTAATGAATCAAGTACCTGAATTACTATTAATTCATTACCTCGATATCTAAAATGTTTCAAAGCTGTTAAGACAGATTCTGGTTTATCAAACAGATCACTAAAAACTATTATAAGTCCGCGTCTCTTTATTTGCTCCGCTATAGTGTTCAAGGTTTCAGCGGTAGCTGTAGCATTTTCAGGTTTGTTGTTTTCCAACCCCCTAAGAATTTCCTTCAGATAGGATTTTTTCGCACTTGGTGGTAACGATAGTCTAATCTTTTCATCATATAATGTAAGACCAACTGCATCTCTTTGTTCCATCATTAGATAAGCAAGAGCAGCTGCAAGGTAAGAGCTATACTCATACTTTGAAATATTCCCTTCGGAGGCATAACTCATTGATTTGCTCACATCCAGTATAAGGTAGGCTTTAAGATTCGTTTCTTCCTCAAACTGTTTTATAAAGAATCGATCAGTCTTTCCGTAGACTTTCCAATCTAAATGTTTAATGTCATCGCCAGGCATATATTGCCTATGTTCTGTAAATTCCACACTAAACCCGTGATACGGACTTTTATGCAAACCCGTTATAAATCCCTCCACAACAAGTTTAGCTCTTAATTCCATATTCGCCAACTGCGCTACAACTGAAGGTTGAAGGTATTTCAGGACATCAATCATTTTCTTTTTGCTGCAATTTTTGATTTTGAGCTCTTACCACTTTCTGCTAATCCATAGCTTGTTTCTTCTTCTGCAATTTCCATTTGTTTTTTTAAGATCTCTTCTGGACTCTTTCCGAGATTCTCCAATTCGAACTTGGCAGAATTTACAAGTCGGTCATCAGGATATAGCTTTATATAGTTCTCATATGCAATTTTTGCTGAATCATAATTTTTCAAGTCATTATTATAAATAAACCCTATTAGAAAAGCTGCGCTTGGCGAAACTGGGTGCTTAGGAAATTTTTCTATTAGCTGACGAAAAACATCTATTGCTCTATGATATAAATGCTTGTGATTTTGGTATATAACACCTATGGCATAGTATGCCTCTGGCGTCTGCAAACTATCGGGATACATATCAACAAGCTTCTGATATTTTTCGATAGCTAAGTCGTATAATTCATCTTTTTGTGCTTCTACAGCTTCGTTATATAGCTCTTCAGCAGTCGGTTTTCCACAACCAATAAAGATAAAAACCAACATTATTGACAAGTATAAAAGATATCCTTTTATCATTATCACCTCCAAGCAATTATTTTATCCAATTAAAAAGTTTTATTGTTTCTTCAGTACAGCACAAAAAAAACCATCGGTTCCGTGAATATGAGGCATAAGCTTCAGATAACCGTTGCTAATCAATTCGCTAATAAATTGATTGTTTAAATTATGTTTAAATTTAACCAAAGAAAAATTCGGATTCAAAGCGAGAAAGTTTTCAATTTGTTGTTCGTTTTCCTTTTTTAAGATGGAGCAGGTTGCATATACCAGTTTTCCCCCTGTTTTTACCAGAGGCGTGCTTTCTTCAAGTATTTTTTTCTGCTTTTTTACAAGCTCATAAACTGTATTCTCTGTTACCTTCCATTTCATTCCTGGGTTTCTTCTTAAGGTTCCCAGGCCAGAGCATGGTGAGTCTACAAACACTATATCAAAAAATCCACTAAAATTTTTAAGAAGATCTGTGATTTTTCTTATTTGCATAACTCGAATATTATGAGCACCTGCACGCTTAGCTCGTTTCCGCAGTTCACGCAATCTATAATTATTTATATCAGTTGCAAAAATTTCACCCCTATTCTTCATTATCACAGAAAATTCCAAGGTTTTTCCCCCAGCACCGGCACATACATCTAGAAGCTTATCGGTTGGCTTCGGATCAATATAAATTGGTATTAGTTGACTACCTTCATCCTGAACCTCAAACCATCCTTTTTGAAAAGTTTTTAATGAAAAAACATTAAGCCTCTTTGGTACTAACAGGCCATAAGGTGATAATCTTGTTCTATACGTTTCAACTCCTTCCTTATATAGTTCCTCCTGACATTTCTCCAATGTTGTTTTCAATGTATTAACTCTCAAATTCAACGGTGCTGGTTCATTTAAACTCGCACATATTCTTTCTGCCTCTTCAGCACTGTAATCAGTAACGAACCACTTTATCATCCAATCCTGGTATGAATATTTAATACCGATTGATTTACTTACATCATCATTCGAGATTTCGTAAGTGCCCGAAAGAATGTTCTTGATTTTGAACATAATACCCTGTTCATTGAATATCCCTTTCTCGATAAGCTCTATTTCTGTCTCACTTAAATTTCCATTCTCCAAAATATAAGTTGTTAAGATCAACAAAACAGTATCTTTTTTACTAATTTCTCTTTTTATGTTCTTCATCAAAATTTCTAAAATATGTTCATATCTTCGCCTGTGCCTTAAAGTTCCATAGATCGTTTCTGCTATGAACTTACGATCGTGCGAACCTAAGTATCTATGCGATCGAAAATAACGGTCAATTACGCTATCTGCTGGCAGATTAGAATTATCAATCCTGTTGAATAATTCATATGTATGCGATATTAAAGAAGTAATTAGCATACAAATAATAACATCATCTTAAGTTATATTGCCTCCTTTGTTACCGAGTTCTTATTCTACTATTTCAGGTTTTACTTCAGTTATAAACTCTATCATCCCTCTATCATCGGTTGTTACTTCAACAACATCGCCATCTTTTATTTCACCGGATATAAGCTTCTCAGATAAGGCATTTATTATATATTTTTGTATTACTCTTTTCAAAGGTCTTGCGCCAAAACTAGGATCATAACCCATTATAGCCAGTCTTGATTTAGCATCGTCAGTGATACGTAAAGTTATATTTTTATTGGAAACAAGTTTCTGAACCTGTTTTAGTTGCAATTCAACAATCTGTTCAATTTCTGATTTAGTTAACGGTTTAAACACAATAATTTCATCAACTCTATTCAAGAACTCTGGACGTATTGTTTCTTTTAATAATTCGAACAATCGCACACGCAATTCGCCCATAATCTCATCGCGATTTTCTTCTGTAAGCATTTCCATCTTTTCATGTATCAAATGAGAGCCTATGTTCGATGTCATAATAATTATTGTATTTTTAAAATTGACAGTTCTGCCCTTGCTATCCGTAAGTCTTCCCTCATCGAGTACCTGAAGCAACAGGTTGAACACATCCATATGAGCTTTTTCAATCTCATCAAGCAAAATCACGGAGTATGGTTTTCTTCTAACCGCTTCAGTTAATTGTCCACCTTCTTCATAACCTACGTATCCAGGGGGTGCACCTATTAGACGCGATACTGAGAATTTTTCCATATACTCGCTCATGTCTATTCTTATCACAGCATTTTCATCATTAAACAGAAATTCAGCCAAGGCCTTTGCAAGCTCTGTTTTTCCAACTCCAGTACTTCCAAGAAATATAAAGGATCCTATTGGTTTCTTTTCATCCTGCAAGCCAGCTCTACTTCTCCTTATTGCATCAGCAACGGCTTTAACAGCATCTGCCTGATCAACAATACGTTCATGAATTCTTTCCTCAAGGTTCATCAGTTTCGAACGCTCACTTTCAAGCATTCTTTGGACTGGTATACCTGTCCATTTAGCAACTATTTCAGCAATATCTTCTGCATCAACTTCTTCTTTTAGCATTTTCCGATCTTTCTGGATTTCAGATAGCTTTTGCGTTGCTTCTTTCAGCTTTTTCTCAAGCTGAACAATTATTCCATACCTTAATTCAGCAACTCTACCCAGATTTCCTTCTCGCTCTTGTCGCTCAGCCTCGTTTTTCGCATTCTCAATATCCTCTCTCATTTTACGAATAGATTGAATCAATTCTTTTTCAAGTTGCCAGTGAGCTCTCAACTCTTTTCTATGCTGATCCAATTCTGCAAGTTCTTTTTCAATTTCTTCTAGTCTAGCCTTTGATTCATCATCTTTCTCCCGCTTTACAGCTTCACGCTCTATTTCGAGCTGTTTAATTTTTCTTTCAACACTATCCAGTTCTTCTGGCATCGAATCTATTTCTATTCTCAGTTTCGAGGCAGCTTCATCAATTAAATCTATCGCTTTGTCGGGTAAGAATCTATCGGTAATGTATCTATGACTTAGCTGAGCTGCTGCCACGAGTGCGCCATCAGTAATTCTCACGCCGTGGTGTACTTCATATCTTTCCTTCAATCCTCTTAAAATTGAAATGGTATCTTCAACGCTTGATTCTTCAATTAGAACAGGTTGAAATCTTCTTTCTAGAGCTGCATCTTTTTCTATATACTTTCGATACTCATCAATAGTGGTAGCACCAATAGCCCTTAAATCACCACGAGCTAAAGCGGGTTTGAGCATATTAGCTGCATCCACAGCTCCTTGAGCTGCACCTGCACCAACTAAAGTATGTAATTCATCAATAAACAATATAATTTCGCCATTGGATTCAGTAACTTCTTTAATTACTGCTTTTAGTCTTTCCTCGAACTGCCCCCTAAAACTTGTGCCTGCAACAAGAGCACCCAAATCGAGCGCTATAATCCGCTTCGTTTTTAAGTTCTCGGGTACATCGCCTTGAACAATCCGATGTGCTATTCCCTCCACAATTGCTGTTTTTCCAACACCTGGATCACCAATAAGTACTGGATTATTTTTCGTTCTTCTGGAAAGGACTTGCAAAACACGACGAATTTCTTCCTCACGACCAATTACCGGGTCAAGTTTATTCTTGCGCGCTAAGTCGGTCAAATCCCTTCCAAATCTTTCCAGGGCTTGATATTTATCTTCCGGCATCTGATCCGTAACACGCTGTGTACCACGAATATCCTTTAATGCCTTGTAAACACTTTCCTTGGTTACACCTTGCTCTTTTAGTAATTTTGCAGAACGGGAGTCGCTTCCAATTATGCCAAGTAGAAGATGTTCCGTGCTTACATATTCATCTTTCAACTGTTCGGCTTCTGTTTGTGCTTTCTCAAAAACTTCTGCAAGTGCCGAAGAAATATGCTGATTTGCTAAACCAGCTCCTTGGACCTTGGGTAAACGTTCTATCAGCTCATTAACCTTTATTTTAATGTAATTCACATTAGCTCCGATTTTCTGCAAAATAGGTACAACAATACCTTCAGGATCTTGCACCAGAGCTGCAAGAAGGTGTTCAGGTTCCAAAACCTGATTACCATAGCTCGAAGCTATTTCCTGCGCATTTTGTAATGCTTCCTGTGATTTTATTGTAAATTTGTTAAAATTCATAACCAACACCAATCCAATTTAAAAAGAAATAAAAATTTTAGGAATAAGCTTGGGGTTTGAAACTCCCCAAGCTTCCCATTGAATATTTTATTTATCATCTACAACCTCATAATCTGCGTTTTCCACTTTCTTTCCGTCGGTGCCTGTCTTTTCAGATGTTTGCTGTTGAGTTCCACCTGAAGTTTGCTGATTCTTAACGGTTTCATACATTCTTGTTGAAGCTTCGCTCCACGCATTGCTTAATGCATCCATTTTAGCTTTGATTTCAGATACATTGTTACTCTTTATTGCATCTTCAAGCGAATTAGCAGCATTTTCAACCTTTGATCTCAAATCAGCAGGTATTTTATCTCCAAATTCTTTCAATTGTTTCCGAGTCTGGAAAACGAGATTATCTGCCTGATTCCTCAATTCAACTTCTTCTCTACGTTTTTTATCTTCAGCCTCATGGGCTTTAGCTTCCGTCTTCATCCTCTCAATTTCTTCCTTGGTCAAGCCACTCGAAGAAGTTATTCTAATTGATTGCTCCTTTCCCGTGGCTTTGTCTTTTGCGGATACGTGTAAAATTCCATTTGCATCAATATCAAACGTTACTTCAATTTGTGGTACCCCTCTTGGCGCTGGCGGAATACCATCCAAATGGAATCTGCCCAGCGTACGATTATCTATTGCCATTGGACGCTCACCCTGCAAAACATGAATTTCAACAGAAGTTTGATTATCAGCTGCGGTAGAAAATATCTCGCTTTTTCTAGTCGGAATTGTTGTATTTGCAGGAATCATTGGAGTCATAACTCCGCCCAAGGTTTCTATTCCGAGTGTCAGAGGTGTAACATCAAGTAATAGCACATCCGTAACTTCACCAGCTAACACTGCACCTTGAATAGCAGCACCTACTGCAACAACCTCATCTGGGTTGACTCCTTTATGCCCTTCCTTGCCAAATATATCTTTAACAAGCTGTTGAACCCTTGGTACACGAGTCATACCACCAACTAGAATAACTTCATCTATTTCTCGAGGACTCAAATTAGCATCACGAAGTGCTTTTTCTACAGGTGGTACACATCTCTGAATTAGATCCTCAACAAGCTGCTCAAATTTTGCCCTGGTCAATGTCATATTAAGATGTTTGGGTCCTTCTGATGTAGCTGTAATAAAAGGCAGGTTTATTTCCGTCTGCATTAACTGTGAAAGTTCCATTTTCGCCTTTTCTGCAGCTTCACGCAATCTTTGCAAAGCCATAGGATCTTTCCTTAAGTCTATCCCTTCCTGCTTTTTAAACTCATCAGCCACATAATCGACAATTCTCATATCGAAATTATCGCCCCCAAGATGTGTATCACCGTTTGTAGATTTTACTTCAAAAACTCCATCTCCTAGCTCTAATATCGATATATCGAAGGTTCCACCACCCAGGTCAAACACTGCTATCTTTAGGTCCTTAGCTTTCTTATCCAGTCCATAGGCAAGAGCAGCCGCCGTAGGTTCATTAATTATTCTCCTGACATTAAGTCCAGCAATTTCTCCTGCTTCCTTGGTTGCTTGACGTTGAGCGTCATTAAAATAAGCAGGAACTGTTATAACTGCTTCTGTAACCTTTGAACCAAGATAATCCTCAGCAGTTTGTTTCATTTTCTGGAGTATCATTGCCGATATTTCTGGTGGTGAGTAAACCCTGTCTCCAATCTGGACGCGTGCAGTATTATTTTCTCCTCTCACAACTTTGTAAGGAACAAGTTTCATTTCTTCCGTAACTTCATCATAAAATCGTCCCATGAACCTTTTTATCGAATAAATAGTATTTTCTGAATTCGTTATAGCCTGTCTTTTGGCCGCAGCACCAACCAACCTCTCTCCAGTCTTTGTAAAAGCAACAACTGAGGGCGTAGTTCTTGAACCTTCCGAATTAGGTATGACTACCGGATCATTGCCCTCCATTACAGCAACTACTGAGTTTGTTGTACCCAAATCGATACCAATTATTTTGTTTGTGGATTTTGCCATTTCTAATCACTCCTTTTATTAATAGATATTTTAAGTCTAAGAATAATAAATTCAAATTTCTAACACAAATGGATCGGGCTTGATTTTTTGTCCAAGCCCGATCCTGTAGTTACGGGGTATGTGCATTACCCATTTGCTTATTTGACTTTTACCTCAATTTCTTTTGGTTTTGCTTCCTCTACTTTGGGTAACACAACCGTCAATACCCCATCCTTAAAGTTGGCGTCTATTTTTTCACTCTTCACTGTTGCTGGAAGAGTGAAGGAGCGTTGGAAGCTACCGTAACATCGCTCAATGCGATGGTAATTCTCTTTTTTGGTCTCCTTCTCTTGCTTCTTCTCGCCGCGGATTGTTAGAATGTTAGACTCCAGAGTTATCTTTATATCATCCTTATTAACACCTGGCAGTTCAACTTTTACGATATATTCATTGTCATTCTCAGCAATATCTACTGCCGGTGTCCATGCGGCTAATGCGGATTCCTCATCTCTATAACCGCGGCCGAAAACATTATCAAACATTCTGTTGATTTCTCTTTGCAAGTTGAGCAAATCAGAATGCCAACTTGCTAACTCACGAGTTGGATTCCATTTAATTAATGCCATAGTTACTCCCTCCTTTCATAAATTATTTTATTTCAATACGTTTTATTTCATTTAAATTTTTTGGTAACACTATTGTCAAAACTCCATTTTCGTATGTTGCAGAAATCCGGCTTCTGTCTATTTCATTATTTAAATTAAACACTCTTTTATAATGCTTATTGCCAATTTCACTGTATACAATATTTTCCTCAGAAATGCTGGTACTTGAAGTTACAACTAATTTGTCATTATCCAACTTCAATTTAATTGTATCTTTATCCGCTCCAGGAATATCCAGCATACAAATGTAACTATTATCGTTTTCCATTAAACTAATTGCTGGTTCAAAATATTCAAATTTCTCTTCATTATCTAAAACAACTTCACCATTACCTCTTTTAACCAGTTCATAATTCCTTGTTGTCATGTTAAACCCCTCCTTTCACTTTATTTCTATCATGCGAGGAATTGCTGCTTCAGATTTCGGCAATACGACTTTCAAAATCCCATTTTCCAATTCGGCAGAAATCTTATTAACATCAACGGGATGAAAAATTTGAATTGCCCTGCTAAACTCTCTCGCAGGAATTTCACTATATAGAACCTCCGTGTTTTCCGAAAACTTTGCAAGTTCCCGCTTTCCGCTTATTGTCAATGTATCGTTCTCAAACTTAATCTGTACATCTTCCTTTTTCACACCAGGAACTTCCGCCAAGATAACTGTTTGCCTATCATCCTCCATAACGTCAATAGAAGGATAAGTTTCAACAAAATATGGTATGGTATCAGTTCCAAATAAATCTGATAAAACCTCTGGATAATTAATTCTCAGTAACATAACTCATACCTCCTTTCTTTGTTCATTATTATTTTTTTCACTTTACTATTATGCAATCATCATACCAATTCAAAAACATTGAAAATTTACATTTTTTTCTGCCTAACTTAATGTAATATGCCATAAAGACAGTGCAATCAGCTATTTTGTCCATCTAAACTGCTGACATAATGCCAGAATTATTGAAATTAATGCATTGTGAAGTACCGATCATAAAAATTATCAAACGTTAACACAGAGAGTGCAATATGACGAAAAGGATGCATCAATTAGGTTAAAAATTCTCGTGAAATAGTTTGAATTTAGTGGTAAATTTTAAAAATCTTAAATTTATTTTACTTTCCATAGAGTTTTTATGCTTACAAAAGACCGCCTATTAAGTGGATTGAATACGAAAGTATTCGGGAAAAAGATATATGTATACAGTTCAATTGACTCCACCAACAATTGCGCAAAAATGCTTGCGGGATTTGGGACAGCTGAAGGCACTGTAATAATTGCAGACCATCAGACATCGGGCAAAGGAAGGCATGGCAGGGTATGGCATGCTGAAGCAGGACAAAATCTCCTATTTACTATAGTCTTGAGACCAAATCTTCAACTAAAACAGGTTGGTCTTCTGACCTATTACATATCAGTTGCGGTTTCTGCTGCCGTTGAAAGAACTTGTGGAATTAATTGTGAATGTAAATGGCCTAATGATCTATTAATTAATGGAAAGAAATTTTGCGGAATATTAATTGAAAGCTCATTTCAGAATTTATCGCTGGATTTTGCGGCTGTTGGAATTGGATTAAACGTTAATCAAAAAATCTTTAATCCTGAAATTAGAGAAATTGCAACATCATTAAGTCTCGAGTGTAATCGAGATTTTGAAAGAGAAGAACTGTTTCAAAAAATTATGGAATATCTAGAATACTTCTACGAAGATGTAAGAAATGGCAACTTCGTTAAAATACTGGATGAATGGAAAAGAAGAACCAGCATATTTGGAAAGGAAATTATTATAACTCAAAACGGCTCAAATCTCAAAGCAACTGCAATAGACTTAACACCAGATGGTGGACTTATTATTTATGATGGCAATAGTCAATCAATAATTTACAGCGGCGATATTATAATTAATCATAACTGATTTAAATTTATGTTATTAGCTATCGATATTGGAAATACGAATACTACCTTTGGTTTATTCAAGAAAAACAGGCTCATAGGTAAACTAAAGCTGCGCTCTGTAGGCAACAAATCAGAAATAAATATAAAGTCTAAACTGGAATTTTTTTTAAAAAGCCATTGTATTAAAAAAAGCCAAATATCAGAAATTGGAATTTCATCCGTAGTAGACGATCTAACACCTCTATATATTAAATTATCCAAAAAATACTTTGATAGAATGCCACTTGTAGTAAAAGCCGGCCTGGATTTAGGTATTAAGTTATCCTACAAAAATCCTAATGAATTAGGTGCAGATAGAATTTGTAGTTCAATAGCAGGGTTCGCAAAATTTGGAGGACCTTTAATTGTAATAGATTTCGGAACTGCAACTACTTTCGACATAATATCTTCAAAGGGTATTCACCTTGGAGGATTAATTCTACCTGGCATTGAAACATCGGCTCTATGTTTACATATCAGCACATCTAAACTTCCAAAAGTAGAACCCCGTTATCCAAGAAGTATTATTTGTACAAATACTGTAAATGCTATTCAAGCTGGCATTTTATATGGCTCTATTGATTCAACAACCGGATTAATCAGAAGAATTATAAAAGAATTGAGAAGAACAGAGCACAAGCGTCCAAAAATAGTTGCAACAGGAGGCTTAGCTAAAATCATAGCTCCAAAAGTTAAAATTATACAATACGTAGAGGAAAATCTGGTATTGGATGGAATAAGATTAATATGTGAACGAGCAGAAAAATCAGATATAAATCAGGATTGAGACACTTTTTCGTCTATTTCTTTTTTCAAACGTTCAAGTTCTTCCGACTCTGCATGATGTGCGTAAAGCATTTTGTACAATTCAAACAAACTGCGAATAGCCATTTCCAGAATCATAATCTCATGTTGTATTTGACCAAACAGTCCTCTGAATTTAGCACCGATATCTTCTGGCAGACTATTGCATAACTCATCACCTTTTGTTTCAATATCTGCGTGTATATTGGCAATTGCAGAATTTATTGCGGGTGTTAATTTGTTTAAAACCTCATGCACTTTATCAGTTGCAATTTTATTTAATTTAATTTCGAGCGCTCTCTCTTCTTCCAACTCTTGCGCAATGCGAAATTGGTATCTTTCATAGGTAGCATTTATAACTACTCCCAGATGATGTAGGTCTAACTGTTCTTTTCTGACATAGTCATAAGCACCAAGCTTCATTGCCTCAACAGCAACAACATCTGATCCTGCAGCTGTAAGAATCACTACAGGAGTCTTTATTTTCATACTATTAATCCATTGTAATAATTCAATTCCATTCATTCCTGGCATGTAATAATCAACTAGAATAATATCAAATTTATGATTTCCATTCTCAAGTATCTCTTTCGCTCTGAAACCACTATTTGCCACAACTACATTATGATGAAATTCTTCCTTTATCTGTTCAGAAACAATTTGTGCGAAAAATACATCATCATCGACAAGAAGAATGTTCATAGATCTTGCATTCATTATTTCCTCAAAAATCTCAGTATCTCAAGTTCTTATGAAGAATTTAGCCATTTCAACTAATACAAACAAATGCTTTAACTCACAACTGCAAAATTTTCCTCATTACAAAATTTTATAAGCATCTCTGATAGTTATTAGACATTAGAATCCAGAAGCTGACGAACCCGGAAGAGAATATCTTTTCTAGTATAGGGTTTGAATATAATACCGCTTGCGCCTGCTTCTAGAATTTCCAAGCGTTTTTCAGGTTCAATATTACCGCTAGTAAGCAATATTTTCACCTGCTCGTTCTTTTTCCTTATTTTTTTTATCAGCTTTATACCATCTAATTTTGGCATTCCCAGGTCCGTTAAAATAAGCGATATTTTCTTTTCATTCTCGTAAAAAATATTTAAAGCTTCCTCGCCATTTGATGCCTCAATAATTTTATATCCTTTTGTCTCAAGAATTTCCTTCAAATAGTCTTTCAATGCAATTTCGTCTTCTATTATAAGAATGGTCTCATTACCACCCTGTACTTCAACTTCATCCTTGTATGAAACTTCAGATTCTTCTGTGCATTTATTAACTGGCAAAAAAATATGCATGGTCGTTCCTTTATTGGGTTCAGACTCTACATCAATGAAACCATTGTGGCTTCCAACAATACCGTAGACAACCGATAATCCTAATCCTGTTCCTTTTCCATTCTCCTTAGTTGTAAAGAATGGATCAAATATTTTGCTTTTAATTTCTTCATCCATTCCATGACCGGTATCAGTAAACTGCACATGAATGTAGCTTTCAGCAGGTACTTTCAAAATCTTATTCCACGTAGCGTTTAATTCTTCCACTTTAGTTGATATAACAAGTTTTCCGCCTTGTGGCATAGCATCTCTTGCGTTCATTGCCAAGTTCAAAAAAGCCTGCTGAAGCTGGTTTTGATCTGCATCTATTTCTGGCACATGAGAGTCAAGTTTTAATATTATTTCTATATCTTTAGGAAAAGTTGCAGCTAACATCTGCGCCATCTCTTCCAAAAGTTCATTTATGTTTACCGATTCAATTCGTACTTCTGTTTTTTTCGCGAACGTTAACAGTTGACGCACTAACTTTGTTCCGCGTTCAGTTGCATTTATTATCACATTAATATCATCCATTAATCTATCCGAAGCACCAATGTGTTGCTTCGCCATTGTAGCGTATCCATGCACAATGTTCAGTATGTTATTGAAATCGTGGGCAATACCGCCTGCTAGAATTCCAATACTTTCCATCTTATGTGCCTGGCGAAACTGGGTTTCCAATCTTTTCTTCTCAGTAACGTCATAAACAAATCCTTCATAATATAATACTTCACCATTCTTATCTTTAATAACATGCAAAAAGACCTGAACCCATATTGGGCTTCCATTTTTACCTTTCCACATTAATTCAGCATTCTTTACAACCTCGTTTTGTTTTGTTGCAGCGATCATATTTTCATAATCTCTTCTATTACTAAAAATATCCTGAATATTTACTCCCATTAACTCATCTGGTGAATCAAACCGAAGCATTTTTGCCAGGCATTGGTTAACCATAAGAAACTTTCCAACTGGTGAAGTTTGATAAATCCCAATTGGCGCCCAAGTTACTATATCACGATACTTTTCTTCAGAAATCCTCAACATTTCCACAATTCTCTTTTGATGAGTCACATCGCTGATCATTACTAAGCCGAGTTTTTTATTGCTATATTCAATAACATTTGCTACAACATCTGCCTCGAAAATTTCTCCATCTTTTTTTCTTTGCCCGTGTATTCCCTCAATGGCTAACTGTAGATCAGCGTTATCTTCATTTTCAATAACAGTTAAATCTTTTATTTTCATTCCTTGAAACTCGTTCTGATTGTATCCATAAAGATTCATAGCAGAAGTATTTGCCACAAGAATTTTCCAGCCAGGCACTTCGCAGATGAACATTGCTTGTGGGTTTTCCTCAAAAAGAGCTCTATACTGTTGTTCTGAAATTTTAAGCTTTTCCTCAACATCTTTTTTTGCAGTAATATCCAAACCAATACTTAACACAGCTATCGTATCATCATACTTAATATAACTTGTTGCAAGATCCAGCCATTTCTCAGTCCCGAATTTATCTATAATTTTAATCTCAAATCTATTCATAGATTTGTCAATTTGGCTTCTTTTCAATTGCTCTTCAAAAGCGTTTCTTAATTCAGGATGAATCAAATCCAGAAATTTCATTTGCATAAGTTCGTTTTCCGAATATCCTGTGATGCTCTCAGCAGCAGGATTTACATAAACAATTTTGTCATTCTGATATATGAATATTCCGGCAACATTCGTTTCAGCAAGAGCTTTAAAACGCTCTTCACTTTGCATCTTCTCTTTCTCCGCCTTAAGGCGTGCTTGCCGTTCTCTGTGCTTTTCCACTAAGGAAATTATAGCAGGAACTAATCTTATGCTATTCGATTTCAAAATAAATTCTGATGAACCCTGTAACATGAACTCTGCCGCTTTCTCTTCACCTACTGAATCTGCATATATTAAAACCGGGATATCACCTGCCTTCTCTTTTGATAATCTTAATGCTTCAAGACCTGAAATATCAGGCAGATTATCATCTATGATAATGCAATCATATTTTGAAATTTCCAGCTCATTAATAAAAGCGTTCCTGTTTCTTGCCTCTTTAACATTAATTTGAACAGGTGAAGTTTGAATCTTTCTCAAAAATAGTCTTATAGAAGCAGGATCGTTTTCTAAAAAAAGGACATTTATTGCTGAATGCATCTCTATCCTTTTTTCTATTAAAAAAATATTAGGCAAGACTTTAGTTTCAATGTAGCATAAGAGAAAAATAAATGCAAGGTGTCTGTACTATAAAAATCTTTTATAATTCAGGCCCATATCTTCTGAGATTTTCGCAATCAGATCTCTGGCAGTCTCCAGTATTGAGTTATTACTTCTATTTCTTGAAGTATCAATCGATATTTTCAATTTTCCGTTTTGCTGGTCGAGCTTGATAAAGCAATTTTCAAGCCTGTTTACACTTGTAATGATGTTTTGAAGCCAGCTTTTGTCAAAATTACAATAATATGAGTTTTCAACAGGCGGAATACATAAAACCACATTGCTGTGGTCCAATATTATTTTTTCAAGTCCTATTTGAGAGCCGATTATTTTGATTTCTACAGCTTTTAGCAAATTTTCTACCTCTTTTGGATATTGACCGAATCTGTCAAGCAATTCAGTTTTTATCATATACAAATCTTCCATGTTCTCGCATTTGTATAATCGTCTATAGAAATCAAAACGTTCTGAATCTTGTTCGATATAGTAATCTGGTATATAGGCTTCTGTGTTTGTTTCGATTATTGTTTCCACTTTCTTTTTGGGTTTTAGTTTTCCTAATTCGCTCTTGAACTGATCTTCGAATTCTTGTTCTTTCAATTCTTTTATAGCTTCTTCTACTATACGTTCATACATTTCATATCCCATTTCCAGTATAAATCCCGTTTGTTCCTTGCCTAAAAGATTACCTGCTCCACGTATTTCCAGATCTCTTATTGCTAAATTAAATCCTGAGCCAAGTTCAGTAAACTCCTGAATGGCTTGAAGTCGTTTCAATGCATCTTTTGGTAAAACCGAAAATGGTGGAGTTAACAGATAGGCAAATGCTTGCACATTTGAACGACCTACACGACCTCGTAACTGATAAAGCTCAGCAAGCCCAAATTTATCTGCTCTATTTATGATAATTGTATTTACATTGGGGATATCAATTCCTGCTTCAACAATTTTTGTGCAGACAAGAACATCGTATTTTCTCTCTAAAAAGTCCATCATTGCTTTTTCCAAATCTTTACTTTTCATTTGACCATGAGCAATACCAAATTTTGCTTCCGGGATGAGTTCTTCCAGCATGCTTTTTAATTGCTCAAGACCTTGCACTCGATCATGAACAAAAAATACCTGCCCTCCTCTGTTCAGTTCCTTAATTATTGCTTCTCGAATTATATCCAGATCAAATTGTGCTATTTCTGTTTGAATTGGTAATCTATTGCGGGGGGGTGTAGCAATAAGTGAAAGATCTCGCGCACCCATAAGTGAAAACTGCAATGTACGCGGAATTGGAGTGGCTGTTAATGTTAATGTGTCTACGGAAACCTTTAATTGCCTGAGTTTCTCCTTAGCTTCAACACCAAATCGATGCTCCTCATCAATAATCAGTAAGCCGAGATCTTTAAAATTAACATCCTTTGAGAGCATTCTATGAGTACCTATCAAAATATCTATTCTTCCTTCTTTTAACATCGTCAATATTTCGTTTTGACTTTTTCTTGATTTAAAACGTGAAAGCAACTCTATATTTACGGAATATCTGGATAATCTATCAATAAACGTATTATAATGTTGTTGTGCTAATATTGTTGTAGGAACAAGCACTGCAACCTGTTTGTTGTCCATCACTGCTTTAAAGGCAGCACGTACCGCTATTTCAGTCTTTCCAAATCCAACATCACCGCACACAAGTCTATCCATTGGAGTTGGGTTTTCCATATCTCTTTTAACTTCTATAGTAGTCCTTGCTTGATCAGGAGTATCTTCATAAATAAATGATGCTTCCATTTCTTTTTGCCAGTGAGTATCTGGAGAAAAAGCGTATCCATTCTCGAGTTTTCTTTTTGCGTAGAGTTTTATTAGATCTCGGGCAATCTCCTTAATCTTTTTCCTGGCACGAGCTTTAAGCCTATCCCAATCCTGACTGCTAAGTTTGCTTAGTTTTGGAGTGTAACCTTCTCTTGAGGAATATTTTTGTACTCTGTTTATAAAATTAAGGTTCACGTATAGAACATCATTTCCATCATATATCAGCTTCATTACTTCTGTTTCTGTATTACCAACTTTAATTCTTTGCAAACCTGCAAACTTACCAATTCCATAATCCTGATGAACAACAAAATCACCATAATGCAAGCCAGTAAGTTCTTTCTGTGTAATACCACGGAATCTTTTTCTTGCAAACGATCTACGCTGTTTAATTCTTCCAAATATTTCATGTTCAGTGATAAAAATAACCTTCGCCTGAGGGTAAACAAAACCTGAATGTAAAGTATAAGGGAGCATCTCATACTTAAGGTTACATCCTAAAAATTTATACTCGTGGCTTAATTGATCCTTCTGATTCAGATTAACAAATTGCGAATCCCAGAAGTCCTCAGTCCTTATATTAGCTTCGCCATGTTTTTCTGTTGTATTGGGCGAAGTTAATTCTTCTTCAATTAATTCATTTAACCTTTCTTTAGCATTCTCGCCGTCACAGCCTATATATAGACTATATCTCTGCTCATTTGCCGATGCTATTTCCTTTATTAAGTTCTTAATACTCCCATTCATTTTTGATTGAGGTAAACTACCGAAATCTATGTTGACTCTGTGTTGCTCACTTTTAAATACTGAATGAACTATTTTGCAAAAGGGCTCTGTCATTTTAAGTATATCTTCCCATGAAAAGATGTTTTTAAAACCCTCATCATGCAACTTCTTAATTTCCTTTTCCATTAATGCGGGTTCATTAAATATTACCAATGCACTCTTTGAAAGGTAGTCAAATACCGATGACTCGTAAGAAAATTCTTTATTTTCATCAGTTTCAATGAAGGAGTCTGATATCAAAAAACCTGGAGCCAATATTGTTTTCTGAAGTTTTCGAACTGATTTTTGTGAAATCACATCGAACTCACGTATTGATTCGATCCTATCGCCCCAAAACTCGATTCTTACAGGGTTATCACCTACATAGGGAAAAACATCCAGAATTCCGCCACGCACGGCAATGTCGCCATATCCTTCAACGAAATCTTTCCTTTTAAATCCCATTCCAATAAGTTTATTAATCAATGCTTCAAAGTTATAATCTCCATTTACTTCGACTTCTAACAAACTACTTAAAAAGAGTTCGGGCTGCGGTAATTTAACAGCAAGTGCTTCCGCAGAAGCGCTAACGATAACTTTCTCATTTTTCGAAAAAGCTAGCATAGTCTCAATTTGCGAAACAGGTGCATTCATATCTAATACTATTTCTGCATGAGAAGGACCATGAATATAAAGATGGACAGCAGAATCTCCCATCAAAACAGAACAATCGTCTTTTAGTTTTTCAGCATCGTCTTTTGTGGGCATAATAACGAACACCTGCTCCTGCTTAATTTCAAAGACACACGAAGCAACAAAAGCCATTAATGAGCCATGAATTCCCTTGAGTTGAAGTCGTCCCCCATCCTCGATTTTGCTAATGGCATTTTTTAATTGCTCAAAAGAATCGCCAGAGAATATTTTCTCTTTTATTACATTAAACATTTTGAAAATATTACAAAGTTAGATTTGCCGAAAAAATAATGCACTTAAAATCATCTGCAATAATTGAAGGAAGTTCTATATTAAGCTAATTAATACCTTTATAACAATCAAATGGTTATGCTGATCTACACTATATTTATGATGTGAGTTACAACACATCGCGTAAAATTTTTTCTGTAGACATTTTCATAAAAGAACATTTCTAATTATATTTGTATATATATATGTTAGTTATGATTATTCCAATAAATTAAGGAGGAGTCATATGAAAAATCCAATGAAAATAATCGTAGTAATTTTATCACTTTTGATAATAAATTATTCACTTTACGGTAATGATCTCGCCGATCAGCTTGCAAAAGTAGGTGTAAAAAATGTCCAGAATTACGTAACTCCCATATTCAATGGTTTCGGGGCAGATTTGAATTCAGGTTTTTATCATTCAGCCGATTTACATGACATCCTAGGATTCGATGTTGGAATCAAGATTGCTTTAGCAATTACAAAAGATGCAGATAAGAAATATACCTTTTTGACTCCAGACTCAATAGCCATACTTAATCCAACTGGAATAGGTCCATCTACTATTTATCTTAAAGCTGGTGAAGACTACGATGCAGAAGTTCCAGATGCCCCAACTGCTTTAGGTAGTAATAATGCAAATCTTTATGTAAAAATGTTGAGATCTAAAACTAATCCCGTAAAACAGGCAATATACGACACATTGGTTGCACGACGGGGAAATAATAATCTATTTCCTATTCCAAATGGTTTCAATCTTCCCGCAACAATGTTGCCTATTCCTCAGGTCGCATTAGGTTTACCATTTGGAATCGAAGTTATTGGAAGATTCATACCCACTATTTCATCAAAAGATGTAGGTAAGTTTAACTACATGGGATTTGGAATTCGTTATGATGTGGATCAACACATTCCATTATGTCCGGTGGACATTGCACTTCATCTAGTCACTCAAAAGATGAATTTTAAGTCTAAGGATGACAAAGATGTTTTTAAGGCAACAGGAACTGCATTTGGGGCAGAAATAAGCAAGAAACTTGTATTTTTAACATTGTATGGCGGCTTTCAAATTGAGTCTTCTTCATTTACTCTGTCTCAGATCGAAGGTGAATTTAAGACTGAATTCGGAAATATACCTTTCACAATACCCGAAACAACCTACAAAGGGAAAAACAAAACAAGATTTAATGCTGGATTACGGCTCTTATTAGGTTTATTCAACATTCATGCAGACTACAGCGTTGCAAAATCTCCAGTGATTACAGCGGGTCTTGGAGTATCATTCCGATAACGATTTGCTAAAATCTACAAAAAGGCTGGTTCTGAAAATCAGGAATCAGCCTTTTTTGTTAAACAACGATATTATTACTAAAATTGATGTTTTCAAATAGAGTTAAATGGGATGTATCTTCAAACAAAATTTCTTCTCTTCTTCAAAAGAAACTGCAACAAGGTGAAGAAATTAATGATTTAACTGAATCAAATCCTACAAAATGTGGATTTACTTATCCCGAAAATGAGATCATCAAAGCCTTTTCAGATAAATCCATATTACAATATACACCAGAACCCAGAGGAATCCTTCCTGCTCGTAGAGTGATAAGCAACTATTACCAAACAAGGGGCGTTGAAATAAACCCTAATAATATCATAATAACCGCTTCGACAAGTGAAGCATACACTTTTATTTTCAGGCTTCTTTGCAATGCAGGAGATGAAATTCTTGTTCCATGCCCAAGCTATCCTTTATTCGAACACCTATCGCAGATTAATGATATTTGTCTCTCAAGATACAATCTTTACTATGACTTCGAATGGCACATAGATATTTCGTCAATTGAAACAGCCATTAGCGATCGGACAAAGATCATTATTTTGCTGCACCCCAATAATCCAACAGGCTCATATGTGAAGCAAGATGAATTCGAGCAGATATGTAAAATTGCCAACATGAAAGATATTGCGATAATAGTTGATGAAGTTTTTTATCCATTTAATTTGGAAACTCGACGTGAGCCAGCAAATCTTTTAAAAGGCCATCCTAAATTGATGTTCACTTTGAATGGGATCTCAAAGCTACTGGCACTTCCACAGTTAAAAATATCATGGATAGTCATAGCTGGAAAACCTACATATGTTCAAAGCGCACTCGAGAAAATGGATGTAATTAGTGACTGTTATCTTTCAGCAAGCACTCCCTCCATGTTGGCATTGCAACAACTTATGCCTGCTTGTTCACAACTAAGGAATTCCATAATAGAAAGATTGAAGACAAATTACAAGTTTTTGAAAGAATCACTTATTAGCTCGAGCATAACTCCCTATAATGTAGAAGGTGGATGGTATTCGCCAATAAAACTTCCCAGAATTCATAATGATGAAGATTGGGCAATCAAGATTCTGGATCGATACAATGTTTTTGTTCATCCAGGCTATTTCTTTGATTTTACCGATGATTCCACACTTGTGGTTTGCATGCTAAAAGAAGTAAATGCTTTTCAAAAAGGGATCAATATAATAAAAAAAGTTGCGGGTTGATAGGGTAACATTTCTTATGGATTTTTATTAAGTAGTTGAATATTAATACAATTTCCTATACTTTCAGATTAGACTAAAAAATTAGGGAGAATTTATATGCCAGAAACTCATTTGACACAAGATGAAAAAAATGCACGGGTAGCCGCTTTGCTTCGCCAGGTAGATGCTTTAGTTAAGCAGCAAAAACTCGATGATGCTCTTGAGAAAATCAGAAAGGTGTATGAGTACGATATTAAAAATGCTTATGCACGAGCATATGAAGAACGAATTTTGGTAATGATGGTCGAAAGAGAGCGAGCGCAGGCCGTAGCTGAAGCACAGAAAAAAGCGGCAGAACAAATTGACACAGAAGTAAAACGGAGATTGAATGAATTTTTTAAGCAGCAAGAGTTAGAGGCTCTTAAGCGCAAAGAACTAGAGAAAACGGAACAGACTTTAGAAGAACACGCTCGAAAAGCTTCCGTAAGTGAGGTACAAGAAGTTGTTCATGAAGATATTACAAAAATCGAGACAGAGGCATCAAAAAGAATACAAGAACTGGAAAAAAAATTAACTGCACAGATTCAGCAGGTGACATCGATCCTGGCTTCGCTAGGCACCTCGCCTTCTGAAGCAAAAATACGTGCAGAATACGAAGCTAAACTTCAACAATACAAAAAGCAATATGAAAATGCCGAGGCTGAGAGAAGAAGAATTCATGAGGAAACATTTAAAAGAATCAAGGATGAGCAGAAGCGATTTCAGGAAGAACTATTAAGAAAGATGGACCAGGAAAGAAAAATTATTCAGGAAAGGGAACGAGAAAAAGCAAAATTGCAAGAAAAAGAAGCTTATCATAACCTCATGAAACTTATGATGCAGTTGAACGTACCCAAAGAAGTAGAAAATTCATTATTGCAATCGCTTCGTATTACTTTTTCCATTGATGATAAAGAGCACGCTGAGATTGAGCATTCTGTTCAAGTTAGCGCCTATATAGATGCAGTAAGAAGCCTATGGCAGAAAGGAAATCCAGGTCAAGAAGATTTTGAGCAGCTTAAGAATCTTCAACAGTTGTATAAAATTTCGGATCAAGAGGCAGACGAAATTAATAAACAAGTAAAGAGGGAATTGGGACTGCCCGACCAGTCGGCAATCTTGCTTGTCATTGACGATGACATATCAATAAGAAAATATGTAGAACATATTCTTAAGAAAACATACCGCACGGTAATAGTATCAGAAAATGCTGAATCTGCATTAAAAGAAATAGAAAAAACCACACCTTCATTAATCATATGTGATGTGAATCTCGGGCAGAATGCAATGAGCGGGTTCACCTTTTACGAAAAAATAAAAGCAGGTACTTATGGAGAGAAATTAAAGTCCGTGCCGTTTATTATGATGAGTTCTTTGCAAGATGAATTTTTTATAAAGACTGCACAGCAAATGGGTATTAAAGCATACCTGACAAAGCCTTTTACCAGAGAAATACTTGAATCTGCTGTTAAGAATGCACTAACATAGCATATATTTTCGCTATATTCGTTCACATTGATAAGAATATACCCATCCCACCTTTCCATCTGGAAGGATAATCTTAACCCAGTTATCCACCATATCTCCAATTTTGACTTTCAAACCTTCGTGAATCACAAAAGCATCGATGCTTTTCGAATCGGGTGATGTTTTTGCAGTCACAACTTTATCAACAATAATTCCTTTATCTTTTGTAGTTTCCCTGAAAGTTTGAATTCCCATCATTAGCAAACTAAGAATAACAAAAATCAATGAAACAGCGAACATTACTTTCAATATTCTAAGTATATTTTCTTTTCTTGTTACATACATTATCGCCAGAGATAAAAACAACAATATCCAGGCACTTAGAAAAGAATAAAGTACAGTTTCTGGTAATAACAGTGAGGCTATTACACGTAACCATTGAATGAAAAAAAGTTCTGGTACCGATTCTATTCTATCGACTGTTTTCAGATAACATAGTTTCAAATTATGCTGTACATCTGGTTCGCGTGGATTTAGAACTGCAGCCCTCTCATAATTTAGAATAGCTTTTCCCAACTGTCCATTTCTATAGTATGCATTCCCAAGATTGTAGTACAATTCATAACTAACATAACCACTAGCAATTATGGACTCATATTCTTTTATCGCATCTAAATAATTACCAGCCTTATATAGCTCATTAGCTCTACTAAAGATTTCTTCCGGCGTTTCTGAATGTAATAACCCACAAAACAATGGAAAAAGAAAAATATATTTTCTGAATTTTTTCATCTCTTTCCTTTCTTACCAAAACTTTCCTCTATTCCCTTTATAACATCAATAGCAGATTCAAGTAATTCTTTTCTCGCTGATGTTGAATCCGAGGAAGATGCATAATGCATAAACTCTACTTTTTCTATGCAACCTCTTAATGCTTTAATTGTATTTTCACTTACACCATTTGCTTTTAAACGTAAAATTGCCTCGTCTAGCGCAAATTTAGCTTTTGGAATTCCTAGTTTATGCTCCAAATATCCTGTGAGAGCCTTATGTATTTCGGCATGGTACTCCTTTGTATTTCCCTGCTCAAGTAAAGAGCGTGCCTTTTTGAGTCTCCGATTAGCTTCGCGGCCGGCTGTTTCGAAAAGTAGGCGTGGCATATCTCCATAAATCTTTTCCATTCTTTTTCTATAAATCCACGAACCTACAAACATCAACGGTGGCAAAAAAAGTGCTATATAAAACAAATGAGAATTACTGGTCTCTTCTTTTCTCTGCAACTCGCCAATAGACAATTTCAAATATCTTATATCCTCGCCCAGCAATCTAATGTCTTCCTTTGACGTAATGCTTACACCCGTGCTGGCAAGATTTTTACCTGGTTCTACAGAAATGTCAAATCGCGGTGAAGTAAGGGTTACGTAATCTTTTTTGTCCAGATCGAAATATGTAAACTGGATAGGTTCGATTACACGCTTTCCTGGATTTCTAGGAATTAGCAGATACTCTGCTATTTTCTTTCCTCTGATAATACCCCCCTCTCTTTGTATTTCTTCTGAGACTTTAGGTTCATAATATTCAAAGTCGGCAGGTAAAACAGGTTTTGGCAATTTTGCAAGCCGAATATTGCCAGTTCCAGAAACTATCAACTTAAGGGTCACTGGATCACCTGCCGATACCGTTTTTTTGTCGACACTCGTACTGAAAGTAAATTTTCCAACAGAACCGGTAAAACTTGAAGGGCTATTTCCAGGTAAAGGCTGAACTGATATTGTAATAGGATTCGATTTAATTTCCAGACTCACTGTTTGATATTGTTGAAAGAATGGGTCGTTAAAGAACGAGTCAAACCAATCCGAACCTTTCCTCTTCGATTGAATTTGAACTGCGCATTTTATTTCTAACGGAGCGATTTTCAGATTGCCAGCCTGTGTTGCAAATAAAGCAGTTTTTTTAATAACCGCCACTTTATATTGCTTGCCATTAATTGTTTCCACAGTCACAGTAGGCGTTTTAGGCATCTCAAAATCTTCGCTCCAAAAACCCTCGAATGTGGGTGCTTTAGCAAGCTCGTAATTTGCAATAGATAACCTTGTATACAATTTGAAGGTTACAGTTATCTGTTCACCTATTCGAGCAATTGACTTGTCAACAGAGGCTTTAATAAATATATTATCACCCACATCTAACCCTGAGTCATCTTTTTCCTTTTTACTTTGCTGTTTCTGAGCTGATTTGGTAATTTCTATTTCCAGCGGATTAGTCTTATAAATTTCTCCTTTATACTCAATTGTCGCAGGTCCAATTTTATACTTTCCAGGTTGCCTTGCATATAAAATATAGCTATAGCTTACAGAAGCTGACATCTGCCCGTTTATCCATTGCATACTGGTTGATTGATTTGGCCCAGATAAGACAACAAACTGACTGAAGTCCGGAGCTTTAAAGTTTTTAAGATTACTTACATCACTTCCTGAAAAAGTAAATATCACTTGAAACTGTTCATTGGTAGTTATAATATCGGGTTCTACGGTAGCAACAAAAGTTGCATTCTGCGCATTCGCTAGCGAAATAAAACAAAGAAAAGTTAATATAGCACTTCGATATACCTTTACCATCATAGCACCAATGTAATGATCAAAAAATTACCAATCTTTTTCAACTCTAACTCTTACAGCTTCTCTTTTACGAATATTTTTTTGCACCTCTTTTTCATTATTGCGCATTACATCCAAAATGCGTTCAGCCTCTTCCTTTGAAATTTCATTTTTCTTTCTGACTTGCTGTTCCGTTTGTTTACGATCATTCTGCTGTTCTTCCTGTTGCTGATTTTGTTGCTGGTTTTGTTCCCGATTCTGCTGCTGATTTTTTTGATTTTCCTGTTGTTGCTTATCTTGTTGTTGCTGCTGATTTTTTTGATTTTGCTGTTGTTTCAGTTTTTCAATAGCCATACAGAGATTATATCTTGCCTCTTCGTCTTTAGGATTCAATTTAAGAGATTGTTTATAGGCTTGTATTGCTTCCTGAAATTTATTCATTTTATATAGTGAGTTGCCAATATTATAGAAATTATCAGCTTTCTCATCAGAATTCATCGTATTTATATTTGTATTGTATTCACGCACCGCTTCCTCATATCTCTGCTGTTTATAGTAAGCATTACCTAGATTAAATCTCGCTTCCTTTGAATGCGGGTCTTTCTGTAAGGCCTTTTTGTACTCAACCTCTGCATCGACATACTTTTCTTTTTCATACATTTTGTTTCCATCTTTTACTAATGAGCGTACTGTTTGAGCATTTATACAAAAAGGTAGCATAATAAAAACAAGTAAACCAACACTAGCAGGAATTAATTTTCGTAATATTGCAAATAGTTTTGACTTACGCTCCGAAATAAGAAGCTCAATAATTAAGAATATCAAAGCAAGCATTAAAGGATATTGATATCTTGTTTCATAACCTGTTACTCGCTTTGTACCAAATTCGACTTTTTCAAGCGAAGATAATTCATCATAAATGTCGTTAATCTCATTTCCACCACTCGTTGCTCTACGATAGGTTCCGCCTGTGCTAACAGCAATTTGTTGAAGCACAGGTTCGTCCAGTTTAGAGAGTACTATGCTACCTTTAACATCTCTTTTGTAATCAATCCGGACGCCATTCTGATCATAAATTGGTATTGGTGCACCATCCGGAGTACCCATGCCTACTGTGTAAATTCTGACGCCCGCTTTTTTGGCTTCTTCAACCGCATTCCAAACATCGCCTTCTGTATTCTCTCCATCTGAAACAATAACAATTGCTTTCTGAGTTGGCAAATCTGTTTGAAAAGATTTTAAAGCCATTTTAATTGCACTTCCAATTGCAGTACCAGGAACAGGAACAACATCCACATCAATTGCAGAAATAAACAAATCGGCAGCTGTATAATCCGTCGTAAGTGGGAATTGAACAAAAGATTCTCCTGCAAAAACAATCATGCCGACCCTATCACCCGAGAGCTTTCTAAGGAGTTCTGAGACGTCTCTTTTCGCTTTCTCGAGTCTATTTGGTTTTATGTCTTCTGCTTTCATACTTAGTGATACATCCAGCGCTACAAATAAATCTATACCTTCCCGTTTAACTTCCTCAAGCCTGGTACCTTCCATAGGATTCGCAAGGGCAAGTATAAGAAAAGTTAGAGACAATAAAACTAATATCTGTTTCGTCACTTTTTTATAATAACTGATTTCAGGAACAAGTTGATTAATTAGTGCTTCTCCAATAAAATTACGTAGATTTCTTTTATCCTTTATATTCATAATGAAAAGGACCAAAGCCAATACAGGGATCAATACAAGCAAATACAGGTAATCCGGGTTCTCAAATTTCAGCATAATCAAAACCTAAGATTTCTTTCATTATACTTAGATTAATCCAATTTTAACTTTATCTGTTTTCCTAAGGGTTTCTTCTCAATACAACATATTTCAAAGTAATTTCAAAAATTAAAGATATTAAGCCCAATATAAGCCAGGGTTTAAACAGCTCTGCATATTTTCTATATGCAGTTACTTCTATTTTTGTTTTTTCAAGTTTGTCTATTTCATTATAAATAGCTTTAAGTTTTCTATTATCAGTAGCTCTAAAATACTTGCCACCTGTCATTTCAGCGACCTGTGTTAAAACCTGTTCATCTATTTCCACCGGCACCAATTGCCTTCTAATACCAAATGGTGTTTGAACTGGATAAGGTGCCTCACCTCGTGCACCTACACCTATTGTATATATCTTTATACCATATGTTGCTGCAATTTTCCCAGCAGTGAGAGGATCAATTTCACCTCGGTTATTCACTCCATCTGTTAATAGTATCATCACTTTTCCCTTAGCCTTACTATCTTTAAGTCTATTTACGCCGTTTGCAATTGCAAGCCCTATAGCTGTTCCATCTGCAATAAGTCCATGCTTTACATCCCGCAAAAGATTTTTTAAGACCAAATAGTCTGTGGTAAGTGGACATTGAGTAAAACTTTCTGCAGAAAAAACCACGAGTCCGATTCTATCATTAGCCCTTCCATCTATAAATTCCGCAGCTACTTGTTTCGCTGCTTCGATACGATTTGGATTAAAATCTTCAGCGAGCATACTTCCCGAGATGTCGAGCACAAGCACTATATCAATGCCTTCGGTTGTGATATTTTGCTTTTCAGAAACTGACTGAGGTCGAGCTAGAGCGATAATAAAAAACGCAATTGTCATGAATCGTAGTATCATTGGAACATGTTGCATTTTTTCGCGTATATTTTTTGGTATATTATCAAAAACACGTAAAAAGGAAAACCGAATATTAACTTTAAACTGATTTCTAAATCGCCATAAATAATAACCTATTAGAAGAATTACCAGTAATAGCCACAGAAACTCAGGATTTGCAAATTGATCACCGAACATCTTACACAAGCTCCTTTTCAGGTTCAGCCTGCATTTTCGGTTTCATTTCTCTTACTATCTTGTATGCAATTTGCATCTCCTCTTCATTTTCTGCTGGAGAAGGAAGATACTTAGCAAATTTTACCAAGTCTGCTGTAAAGAAGAAAGTCTCCAATTCATTCCACAATTTCAATGCTTCTTGTATACCTTTCATCTGTTCAAGCATTTCACTGGTTGGCATTTCAAGTGCTATTATATTCCACCTTCTTTCAAAAAATCTTCTGATAATTTCGGTGATCTCGGAATAATATTCCTTTACCTTACCCTGTTGCCATAATTTTTTTTCCTCGAGAGCATGTAATGCATACAATGCTTCCTGATGAGGAGATACATACACCTTTGCTTCTGCCAGTATATCTTTCTTTTGCTTTAGTTTCTTTCTGTAATAATAATACCCAAGAGCAATAATGAGAAGTAATATCACTCCTATTATATAAGGTAGAAAATCTTCAAATAGCCAGGGTGCGTATTTAGGAGGCTTGATATCTTTAATATCTGCAGATGCATCAATTTTTGGAGTCGAAATGGAAATAAAAATTGGATTGGTATAAGCCTTATATGATGTAGTATCATCATGTAATTTATATACAAATTCAATTGGTGGTATAAATAGTTTCCCAGTATCAATGGTTATTAAACGAATGTCCCATTCCTGATTGGATTCACGTTTTTCTAGCTTGATGATTTCGAACTGTCCCAGACTATCTTTTACTGAAGGAGATAAAGATTCTACTTTACTATTGGTTCTTGCTTTGACGACAACATCTATCCAGCTTGCAATGGGAAATTCATTCCCTGTAGTTTCAGCATTAAGCGAAACATCCTGTGCCAAAGTATGATCACAGAAAAAGAGACATAATAGTATAAAAACTCTTTTCACCATCTTCGCTCTCTTAATCTGAAAAAATCCACAAGGGGTTTCAAATAGGGTTGATCTAGCCTGATTTTTATTTCATCAAGTCTTGATTTTAAAAAAGCTGATTCACGTTCTCGTTGCAACTTCGACATAAACTGTTTGTATAAAAATCGAGTGTGAGGGCTGGAAGTGTCAATCAGACGGGTTCTTCCCGTTTCAGCATCGAGCAATTCAATTAACCCAACATCTGCTAAATCATACTCTCTGGGATCCTGCATAACTATTCCTATAAGATCGTGCCTTTTTCCTGCAATTCTCAAGGCTTTATCATAGCCGGAATCAAGAAAATCGGAAATTATAAATATTATACTTCGTTTTTTTTGGATATGATTTATATATTCGAGTGCAGATTTTATATTAGTTGTACGCCGAACTGGTTCAAATGATAAAAGTTCTCTTACAATTCTAAGAACATGTGAATGTCCCTTTCTGGGTGGCACAAATTTTTCTATTCGATCCGTAAATAAAATTAATCCCACCTTATCATTATTCTTCATAGCAGAAAATGCAAGAATTGCACTTATTTCCACTGCTATATCCTTCTTTAAGGAACTCTGTGAGCCAAAGAACTGTGAACCACTCATATCCACAACCAAAATTACGGTAAGTTCTCTTTCTTCCTCAAAAATCTTAATAAACGGATGATTAAATCTAGCCGTCACATTCCAGTCGATCATCCTGATATCATCACCATATTGATACTCACGCACTTCCGAAAATTCCATTCCGCGTCCTTTGAAAACGGAATGATATTCACCTGAAAATACTTGATTCACAAGTCCGCGTGTACGGATTTCCAATTGCCTGACTTTTTTCAATAATTCCTTGGTTTCCATTTTTGAACCGTTATTTTGGGCTTTAAGTTTTAAATTAAAGAATTCCGAAAATTATGGAACCTCAACATGGTCTAATATTTCTGTTATAATATTTTCAGAAGTGACTTCCTCCGCTTCTGCTTCGTATGTGACTGCTACACGATGGCGCAGAACGTCGGGACACATTGCACGAACATCCTCAGGAATAACATAACCTCGCCTTTTTATAAAAGCATGTGCTTTAGCGGCAAGAGCAAGGTAAATGGAAGCACGAGGTGATGCCCCATAGCTTATTAATGGTACCAATTTATCAAGCTTATAATTTTTTGGTTCCCTGGTTGCAAAAACTATATCGAGAACATAGCGTTCTATTTTCTCATCCATATAAACCTGCCTTACTACATCACGAGCAGATATTATATCCTTTGGAGATATAACTGGCTTTACAGGTTTATTATCGCCCATAACATTCTGTCGCATTATTATCTTTTCTTCTTCACGAGACGGATAACCGATCTTTACTTTTAACATAAAGCGATCAACTTGAGCTTCTGGAAGAGGATAGGTTCCTTCTTGTTCAATTGGATTCTGAGTGGCTAAAACTAAAAAGGGCTCTTCCAATTTAAATGTTTGTTCACCAATTGTAACCTGCCGTTCCTGCATGGCTTCAAGGAGCGCGCTCTGAACTTTTGCTGGCGCTCGGTTAATTTCATCTGCAAGAATAAAATTGGCAAAAATTGGACCTTTTCGAGTTAAGAACTGCCCATCTTTCTGATTATAAATCATGGTACCTATGAGATCTGCTGGCAGAAGGTCTGGTGTAAACTGAATGCGCTGAAACTTAGCATTGATTGCTGAAGCTAGAGTTTTAACAGCCAGAGTTTTTGCTAATCCTGGCACACCTTCCAGTAATATGTGTCCATTGCAAAGCAATCCAATAAGCAATCTTTCTACCATATTTTTCTGGCCGACAATGACTTTGCTTATCTCAGTGGTTAGATTTTCTACAAATGCGCTTTCACGTTGAATCATTTCGTTGATGGTTTTGATATCCACAGCTCATCTCCTTTCAATAATATTATATTGCAATAATATTGTGACGAGAAAAGGAATGTTACGGTTCCCAATTTCCGCGTAATGCAATTAAAGCATATACAAACAGGGGAAAAATCTTTTCCCGCGAATAATATTAAGCCGAAAAGTATTATAGAAATTTAAAAAGAATTTATGCGTTTAGCAATGAAAAGAAAGTGACTTATATACACTAAACAAATAGTTACACATTACTACGTGTTGCGTTATGCAGGAATTATTACGTAGTTTAGAATACTGATAAAGGCAAACTATAAATATTCAATTTCTCAATCTTTGAATAAACTCAAATCGACAGACTCACCCATCTTTCTGTACCCTTCAGCGTCTGGATGCAAGTTGTCATTCTGGTATGATGATATTAATTTCAAAGTGTCCTGCGGATCCCGCATCACTTTGTCAAAATCAATGCATCCATCAAAATTTCCTTTTGTCCGAATCCATTGGTCAACAGTACTCCGACATAACTCACTAAACTCGTTATAATAAAAACTACCCTTAAACGGTGTAATGGTTGCCCCATAAATCTTGATATTCCTGGCTCGGGCTTTAGCAATCATTTCCTGATATGCAGAAATAAGTCTGCTGGCAATTGCAGAAGCATCTTCAGCAGACTTCACAGTGCCAATATCATTAACTCCTTCAAAAATTATAATCCATCGCACACCCGCTTGACCGAGAATGTCTCTGTCGAATCGACTTACTCCGTTAGGTCCTAATCCACCAGATAGAACACAATTTCCACCAATACCAAGATTTAACACTCCAATATGACTCGTACTGGAATCTTTAATCAGACGTTCAGATAGAATGTCCGGCCATCTGTTTTGCATATTTGTCGTCGAGCCTCGGCCGTCGGTTATAGAGTTACCAAGAATAGCTATACACGCCGAATTTGCTGAAGCCATTACCTCGATCGCATTAATATTATACCAATGATCCGTTGTGATTGCTCCTGTGAAGTCAATTACATGCGGATCATTACCAGTTATTATATAAGAAGTGGTACGAGATCCAGGATGACCAGTTACAGTCTCTGATGTTTTGCCATAATAAATGGTGATTGCTACGTCCATCCTTGGTTTTAAACTGAAAGCAATTGGATCCGAAACCACTGTGGTTCCGGGCGGCATTGTAATTTCTTTTTTGCCATTGAATGTCAATTCTTTGTCCGTAGACACATCGATACTACTACCACCTTTCGATACTGCAATGTGTACAGCTTTCATTGTAACAGAGTCTTTGCTGAATTCGTTAGAAAACCTCACCCGTATAGTATCCCCTCCTATGGAAACACGAACCACCTGCCTCAACGAATTGTTTGTCAAACCTGGCGAAGGGGGCATATTATGCGGCTCGACAAGCTGAGGAGCTGTAGCCCAGGTTCCAACCCATTTACTCCCTAAATGCGATTGGCTCAATAAACATGATGAAAACAGAAATACGAACAGTGTAAGCATAATTAAAAATACATGATTGGCATTATTCATTTCTTAATGTCCTATTATTCTTTTGAACTCGTTAATTCAAATATACAAAAGAAATTTTTACTTCAAAAAGATTTTAAGATTTATAAACCAGAACAACTTCACCTTTTAATGACCTTTTAATGTTGTTAGATTGTTTCGCTTTACGAAATTTCCTGTTATTTGGGATTCCGTTCTCATGGCGGCTTTTCGAGACGGGACAGTGCACCAGGACTTCACTACCACGCTACTCGCTATAACCTGCTCAAAGCATTCTTTATATCCCTCAATTTATTAGTTGGAACTACACTAACAGAATTTTTGTTAAATTATATAGAAATGAATATTAAAACGAGGTGTTAATATGAACACAAAAAACCCAATACATAGAAAAGTGGGGCTTGTAGGTACTGGACTTGTTGGTACCTCTTTTGCTTATGCACTAATGCAAAGAGGAATCGCGTCCGAACTAGTATTGATTGACGTAAACAAGGACAAAGCTATAGGCGAAATGATGGATTTGAATCATGGTCTTTCCTTCACAAAGCCAATGAAAATTGTAGCTGGTGATTATGCCGACCTGGAAAATGCTAAGGTAGTGGTAGTTTCAGCGGGTGCTGCACAAAAGCCTGGTGAATCACGACTTGATTTGCTAACACGAAATGCAAAAATCTTCAAATCAATAATACCACAAATAGTAAAATACAACCCGAATGGCATAATATTGATAGCCACTAATCCGGTGGATATTCTAACATACATATCACTCAAGGAATCAGGATTGCCCGCCAGTCGGGTAATAGGGTCAGGTACGATTCTGGATACATCACGATTCCGTTTCTTGCTTGGCCAATATTATGAAGTCGATCCACGCAGTGTACATGCATACATTGTTGGCGAACATGGTGATAGTGAGATACCATTATGGAGCATGGCTAACATTGGAGGCGTACGTCTTCAGGAATTTGCTCCACTTAAAAACAAAGTATACAATCAGGAGGAAATGAATAAGATATTCGAGAGCGTCCGCGATGCAGCATATGAAATTATACAGCGTAAAGGTGCCACATATTATGCCATAGGACTTGGTTTACTGCATATAGTTGAATCAATTCTGGGCAATTATCGTTCAGTTCTCTCAGTATCAACATTAATGACTGGTCAATATGGCGTAAAAGACATTTGCATGAGCTTACCAAGTGTTGTTGGAGAGAATGGTATTGAAGAAACTTTGACTTTACCAATGAGTAAAGAGGAGGAAGAAGGCTTTAGAAAATCTGCAGAAAAACTTAAAGAAATATGCAAATCACTCAACGAAGCTTGTCGCGACTCCTGATAACCGGGGTTCTATTGCCTGCCTACATTAGAAGGCTGGAGTTATCATAAAACTACTCGAAGCAATTATAAAGAATTTCTAATTCTTTTGCCTGTTTCTATTAATTTATTTATCTCTGCAGTATCTATCTTATTGATTTTGCCTAAATGTCTTGCAATAAAAGATATCTTTGCCACATGTTCAAAGGTTTCCATTTTATTATAAGCATCGTTTAGATCTTTGCCCACTGTAACAACCCCATGATTAGCCAGAAGAAAAACATCACAATCATTAATTGAATGAACTAGCTTATTTGCCAATTCCTTAGTACCAGGGGTCGCATATTCAATAAAGGCAACTTTACCAAGCGTGATTGCGGATTCAATAACTGTATCCATATCTGGCAAAATGCCGACTACAGCAAAAGCCGTGGCATAAGGAGGATGGAAGTGACATATACCATTAACATCTGGTCTATGCTTATATATCTGGATATGCATGTCGATTTCGGAAGATGGTTTCCTCTTTCCTGCCTTAATCCTACCATTCATATCAACCTGAACAAGATCAGCAGTCTTAAGATCGCCCTTATTCAATCGGGTAGGTGTAATTAGAATTTCATTATGATTAACACGCAGACTAATATTTCCGTCGCAGGCAACAATATACCCTTGTAAATATGCAAGCTTACCTATGTTAACTATTGAGTCCCTAAAACGTTTTAGATTATTTTTCAATTTCAGACCTTTGAAACAAGAATTTAGATTTGATGATGTTTTTTCAAAGTATAAAATCAATGGTTAGAAAAAACTCATTTAACCTTTGCAAATACAATAGCCAAAACAACGCCACATAGAACATATTTTATTATTCCAAATATCAGCCATTGGAGAGCAAGTGTATAAGGAATATCAATCATTGCATAAATACCGTAAGCCATGCTTACACTCATCCATATACCAATATATAAACCGTATCGAAGCCCTTCCAATATGCCCTTGTTTTCGTAACCTTTTGCAAAAACAAAGCTAAAAAAGAACGACCCTACAAGCATTACAATATAAAGCAACCACATATTAGAAGATATATCAGGTCGCCAAACATTTTTCAGCGATTCATAGGTTGGGCCTAAAATAATGCCATCAATAATAATACTTGCTAGTATCATTGCGATGAAAACAAAAACGAAACCAATTAGCACTTTCTTCATACTTCCTCCTGAAAGATTAGAGTATTATTAATTAATGTGGAGATAGAAGGTGGAATGCATGAACAGGTGGAAAAGTATGTAATAGTTGAAGTAGCCTGTTCCATAAACACTTGAGCGGGAGACGGGATTCGAACCCGCGACGTCCAGCTTGGGAAGCTGGCATTCTACCACTGAATTACTCCCGCTTGTATACTCTCAAACCCAAAGAACCTCACAACCCTACAGCTTGGTCCCGCCTTTCGGCGGAATTCTGAAAATTGCTCCTGCTCGCCACAGCTCGCAGGCAATTTTCGAAGAAGCTGGCATTCTACCACTGAATTACTCCCGCTTGTATACTCTCAAACCCAAAGAACCTCACAACCCTACAGCTTGGTCCCGCCTTTCGGCGGAATTCTGAAAATTGCTCCTGCTCGCCACAGCTCGCAGGCAATTTTCGAAGAAGCTGGCATTCTACCACTGAATTACTCCCGCTTGTATACTCTCAAACCCAAAGAACCTCACAACCCTACAGCTTGGCCCCGCCTTTCGGCGGGATTCTGAAAATTGCTCCTGCTCGCCACAGCTCGCAGGCAATTTTCGTAAAACTGAATCTTAGTACCATTATTTTAGATATTATAAAAATATCGATTACAATCTATACAAATCAATGTAAAATATAATCTTTTATGTAGATACA
>Ga0207433_10001310_pt1 | contig 53784 bp, 60 predicted proteins | sample YelNatPaOPGAMG01_FD_187559 | JGI IMG/M metagenome (GOLD analysis project Ga0207433, IMG submission 187559) | Hot spring thermophilic microbial communities from Obsidian Pool, Yellowstone National Park, USA - OP-RAMG-01 (SPAdes) (version 3) | ecosystem: Environmental > Aquatic > Thermal springs...
ATTTATAAAATTAATTTTACATCAGCTGAATGAATTTTTTAGTGTTAAACCATTAGTTTTAATATTAACCCTGTATTTCATTTACAATTTATGAAATAGACAAGAGAAAATCATGGTATGAATTTCGTATAGAGGAGATAAAAATGACATTTTAAACTAAAAAAGCCTTGTAACTTCTTTAATTACAAGGCTTTAGTTAGCGGGGCCGACGAGACTCGAACTCGCGACCTCCTGCGTGACAGTAAGCAAAAACTCGATTTTTAACCAATTTTCAAACTTTTTGAATCCAAAAAACATTTATTTTATATATGATTTTATAAAAAGTGTTATAATAGTGTTATAGAATCTTTAAAATACCCCTACCCAAAATTCAGAATTTGGTTTAAACTTTGAAACATCGTTAACCCAGTTTATTAGTAAACTAAGCTCTTTCTCGAGTATTGAATCAGTAATATTATTCTTTTTCCAAGAATCCCATATATATATTAAAGCTTCCGTAAATATTGTTGGAGGATATATTCTTTCATTCTCAAGAATATTTATTAATGGATTCCCTATATCATCCTCATACCCTGACCATTTAATAGAACCATTCTCATCAATAAAACATCTTGCCTTTTTAGTATCAATTTTTATAATAATCTCCTTATCGCTAAAATTAAATTGACAAGAAATTTCACATCCTGATCTTGGACTATAAATTTTTTGTGTGATAATCTTATCCATATTCCCCTCTATTATTTTTTTATAATTATTAAAAAGAATATTTCAGATTACCCTCAACATGGAATTTATTTATTAAATTTATTCTTAATTTAATATTCGTAAATTTATTTATCAAGAAAATATTTTTAATCATCTCCCAAGCCCCGGTCTTTCATTGACTCGTCCTCTCCCTGGGGGTATCATTTTAATTTGATTTTTTCTTTCCTGCTTGGGTGAAATTATATCTGTTATTTTATTGCTCAATACTCTTCCTGTAACTCTGTCTACCAATCCTAATCCCGGAACAATATTCAATCCATAATTTGTTATACTTCTTACAATTCCTCGCTCATTAAATATAGAATAATTACCATAAGGAAATATTTCAACTTTAGGTATCAAAGGTGTAATCATCAAATTTGCTGGATTAAGTCCATAAGCAGGCAATGGCATCGAATCAAAAATAGATTTGAAAGCAAGTTCCGTAATCAATGCTCTCTTTTGCTTTTCTGTTAATCTTCCGCTCTTAAGCAAATCCTGCATTCTTTTTTCTTCGTCATCACCGTTTATAATTTGCTTAAACATTCTGTCCATTATATCATATAAAAATTGGAATAATGTGCTTATCATTAACATCTTTGCATAATATTTACTCCAATGATAAATAATCTCAGATTTATTTTTTATCGGTTCTAATTTTTCTATTGTCTTATTTAATATTTTTTCTTGCTGCTTCAGCCAGTCTCTCATCTCCTCTATAGTTCCTATTTCATAATCTTTATAATCTTTTTTATTCTTGATTTTATCAATCATAATATCCATTGCTTTTCTAAAATATTCTACTGCTCTTAGAGCTTCTACAGTCTTAACATCTTCACTTAATCCCCTTCTTAAAATTCTTTGTGCTCTTAAACCTTCTGCTCCTTCCAAACTTTTGAATAAAGTTTGTGATAAATGTTCCAGGTGTGTTATCGGGAATCTTCTAAACATCAAGAAAAATCTTACAATCTCTTTATCAAATAATGATGGTCTGTATGCTGCAGTTGGACTTATTTGTGAATTAGCTGCCAAATCCATTCCATTTCTTACAGCCATATCAAACATTTTTTTATCTTCAAGAACCTTATTAATTGCTTCTATTTCACCCATCCCTTTATTAATCAAATCTTTATATGCTTTTTGTTTTGTCACATAATCAATTATTCCTCCAAGTTCTGCATATCTCCAATTTGTCATTTCGGCTAAATGAAATGGTTCATAATTTTTAATCCTTTCATTTATTTTTAAGATTTTGCTTCTGTTTGCTTCTTCAGCAGTTAATTCCAGAAATCTCGGTGTTTCTTGTGATGCTTCATGAATTGCATTTAATAAGTTTCCTGTAGGAGTTTTCAATTTATAAAATATTTTATCAGTTAATTTTACTGCTTCATTTGTCATATACAATCTTGCAAAATCTTTTTGTGTATAATTTTGGACCGCATTCTTAAGTGAGAATGTAAGAAAATTCATATACTCAGCACTTCTAATTCCTCTAAAAAATTTTGCTGCTAAATTTTTCGATGGCAGTTCTGGATTAAGATTTGACCTCATAAATTCAATTGCTGTGCTGAATCCCTGCTTCCTAAGCAATTCTGGTATATCTTTCTTAAAATCAGTATAATAATAATTAACTGCATCTTTGTATGCCAACGCCTTAGCAACAGAAAAAATATAATTCTGTGTTACACTTAATAAATCTCGTTTAATATCTTCTATATCAAATTCTCTCGGCTTTAAATATCGGCTGTCCGCATAAATAAAATTATTCAATCCTCTAACATCAGTTTTAATTATGTCCTTTGGGTCACTGACTATTTCATCTATAATAAATCCATCACGAATAATATGCGGGAAATAATCTGTTCTTACAGGATAACCAGCTTTTTTAATTTCAGCATATAAACCATCATTCATATCCTTATCACCATAAATCATTTTATACAATTCATATAATTTAATCTCATCATCAGTTTCAAGATATTCTTTGTAATTTGCTCTGTCTTCAAGTGCATTTATAATTTTATCCTCAATCTCTTTTATTCTTTGTTCGCCGTATTCTTCACTACGGATATCATCATAAATATCTTTTATTTTATTTACTATCTGGAAATATTTATCAACTAACTGCCCCTGAATAACATTCCCTTTTGCCATTCTCTGTGCAAGTTCAGCTCCTGCAGCTCCATATTTCAAAGTCATAATCTTTACTTTTTCGCCGAAATATGTTAGTCTTTTAATTTTTGTATGCTTTCCTATCCTGTTCTTAGGATTATTAATAATTTCTTCTGCTGTCTGTAGTATTTTTTCTTGAGTCTCTGCTGGGATATTTTTATTAATTAAATATTTTTCTATTTCCTTTTTAATTTCTTCTGCTTTTTTATCTGTAATATCTGTTTTCGGTTCAACAAAAGTTCCAGTTTCCTCTTTGCTTTTTTCATATTCTCTAAGTTTTGCTTTTATAACTTCTCTATACAATTTTAAAATATCATCAGGACTTATATTCCCTGCTTTTTCTTTAATCTTCTCTGAAAAATCTGTATATCTTCTAAATCCCTCATCATATATTTCTGATGCCTCAGGCAAATACTTTTTATAAGCTTCTTTTGTGTTTTCATATTTATTCTTTTGTTTTGCTTCTGCTGTTTTCCAATTTCCTTCTTGTCCAGTAAAATCTTTATGCCTTTTATTCCAAGCATATATTATTTCTTCTTTATCCCATGCAGGCAGTTCATCAATTTCTGCCTCGTGTTTTTTCTTCCAGTTTTTTAATTCAAATATATTTTTAATTTTTTCAATTCTGTTCAGATAATATTCTAAGTCCTTCGGATAAAGTTCACCCTGTATTTCACTTATTTTTTGCCTTAGTTTATCGTTGACAAAATCTTCTTCTGTTAATATCTTTGTGTGTCCAGATTTGGTTACTTCTTTGGGCAATTGGAGCCCTCTGGATTGTAACCAAATCTGGCTTTTATTTTTATTATAATAACGCAATAAACCTTTCTCAATCCACTCAATAAATGTTTTATCTCTCTCCTTACTATAAACACTCGCTATTTTATTAACAATATGATTTTGCTCTTGCCTGCTTAAGTGAATTGCTGCAATCACACTTCCTTTCTCTCCTCTTAATTCAGTCATAATAACGTAACTGTTAGGCATTGTAGCTGATTTAAATATCATTATAGGATCATGTAATTCTTTTGGCAAATCTTTTATTAAATCTAAGGTTAAATTGTCTTTAGTGATAGCTTTATTAATAACTTCTTTTGTAATTGTTATTGGCAGTTGTTTTGCCCCTAATTTAACAAGAATTAATGGTGTATTGGTTATAATTACAGGTTGCGTTGTTTTACCATTTAATAAATCATCAACTTTTTTATTAAAATTGCTTTGTGCTAAAGAAACCTCAGTATTTATTTCCTCTTTGGTAAATGTTGATTCTGTTTTGCTTATCTTTTTTATTTTTCCTGAAGCAAGACTATAGAAATATCCTGCCTCAAATGAAAATCCCAACTTATTTAAATAATATGCAATCTTTGACCACAGTTCTCTTAATAATTGAAATAATCTTTCTAATCTTGTTCTCGGTTCTGAAGGATTTTTTTCCTGTTGTTCACGCCATTCAATATATTTTTTTGCAAGTCTTTCATGCGCTTCTTTCAACGAAGGATTATTAGCTACATCCCAAATTTCTCCTTTGCCATTCCATCCATTTTCACGCAATAAATTTCTTGCTAAGTGAGGTTTTGCAAGTGTTATAATCGACGCATGAAAACTTTCTTCCCACGCTGTTGTTATATCAGCTTTTTCTGGGTCGAATATTATTGCTTTTTCTATTAAATCCGTTAAACCTTTTGCCTGCTCTTTTGATAAATCTTTCTGGCCTATTAACCATTCAGAATTTATTCCCTTCCTAATCTCTTCAAGAAATTTCTTCTTTTCGCTGTCACTCATCTTTACATAAACTTTTTCCAAAGGAATGGATACCCGTCTTAATCCCTGTGCTGCTTCCCCTGTTTGCTCCAACTTGTTTTCATGTGCGGAAATAATCTCTTGCAATAATTTTCTTAAATTAGTATCTTTGATTGTAAATTTAGAAACGGCCTGTTGTGAAGATAGGTTGTTTAGCCTAACGATGTACAACAGGTCGTTTCTATTTATTTCAAGCGTTGAATTATCATAATGCCATTTACCAGTATTATCTACTCCAACACTAATTTTAACTGTAAAATCTTTTCCATCAATTTTTACTGATTTAAGAAAATATTCAAACTTATCATATCCTTTAATATTCTTTTCATTTTTTAACTCTCCAATATAAATAGCATCTCTTAATATTCCTGGTGTATTTTTATTTACAACCAGCTGCTCATATCTGCCAACATGTGTAAATGGTTTTTTCTCACTTTCTCTGCCAATGAATATTTCTTTGCCCGTGTCTTTATTTATTACACTTTTAGGATGTATTTTTTTATAATATTTTCTTACTGTATGGGTAATTTTAAGTCTGTTTTTTTCCCAATTATCTTTATTAATATCAAATCCTAATTCCTTCAAGTCATTGTTATATTCAATCTCTTTATCATTAATTATCTTTTTATAAATCTCTGCTTTCCCCTCTTCTGTGTTTTTTTGAAATAAACTTTGTTGTTCTCCGCCAAATAACTCATACTGAACATTTTTATTTTTTAGCTTCAATATTTTTTTATTGATTGTTTCAAGTTCAGTCTCTGCTTTTTGAATAGTCTCAAAATCATTTTTCTTTTTTGCTTCTTCAATAACATATTCAAGATGTCTTTTCCTGTCTTGCAATAATTGTATTTCACTTCTTCCCTCATCAAATATAGAATAGCTCTCTGTTGGTTCTGCGGTTAACTCTATTTCTTCAATTGGTAAAGTTTTCCTGATTAAGACGGGATTGCTTGCTTCTTCTGGTTTGTTCTCAGGAATCCATTCTTTCGGAATTGGTAAGACTTTTTCTCTGTAATCTAATAATAAATTGCCGTCTTTTTTTCTATTCCTTACTGCTTCATTTAATTTATCTTTTAAATATGTATAACTCTTTATTAACTCAGGTTTTTCTTTTATTGCACGCCTGATAAAAACATTTACATTTTCAAATCTTTTTCTTTCAACAAAATTATTTAAAAAACTTGCTAATGCTCTTTGTATCTCTTCTTTCTGTGTGTATCGTTCTAATGTTAATAATTTCTCTCTGACAGGCAATTCATGATCAAATGAATTATAAGCCCTCAATAAAGCAATTTCAATTTCATCTCTTGGACTATCTTTATATTCAATATACTTTTGATAAAGTATTTGTCCTGTTTTATTTATTTCTTGTCGGATTTCCTCTTCGCTAATTCTTCCAGCAGCTTTTGTCTTGCTTTCAATATCCTCAGCAAGTTTTTCGAGTTCTGCCGCATCTCCGCTGGTGATAATTTGTGTGGCGATTTCTTCATCTATTTCCCCTCTATTAATTGATTTTTCTAATTGCTCAAATATATCAAATTGATTATTAATTATCTCGCTGATATTATTTTCTAATTTCTTTATTTCTTCTGTGTTCGCAAGAATTTCTTTTTGAAATAAATTTTTTTGTTCTAATGGTGCACCTTTCGACAAAGCAGTTAATTCTCTGTTTCTCGCTCTCAATAAATCTATCTTCTTTTGAATATCTCTTGTATCAGCTCTCGCTCTTGCACCTGTGCTTTCCAATTTGTCAAGTGCAAGTTTTTCATTAGGCTTAAATGTAATATCTGTTACTCTGTCTTCTACTTTATTAAAAAATTCCTCTTTGGTAATAAATGAATTTCTTAATTTATCCCTGTAGAAATAATCAAATAATTCCTGCTCATGTCCGTCTGTTATTTGTGGAAATTGCTTTCTTAATTCTCCTACCCAAGAAGCATTTCTTTCTAAATATGGATATGACTTCGCTGCTTCTGAATTTAATGCTCTTATAAATTCACCTTCCTCATTTAAATAAGATAAATTATCAAGCAGTTTTATTCTTGATTCTTTTTTGAATATATCTAATAACTTAGATTTTGAATAACCCTGTTGTTTTGCTCTCTTATATGCTTTAATATCAGATAATAAATTTTCTTGTGTCGACTTGCGGTTGCTTTCTATTATTGCATAATTAATTGCTTCTTCTTCTGTCCCCTCAAAAAATTTAACAGGTATTGTTTTTGCATTCCTTCTCTTCATTCCCTCTAAACGAGAATGTCCTGCCAATACATAAATATTATTATCCTTTGGGTCTTTCCATACAATTATAGGGTCAAATGCTGCAGGGTTATAATTCTTTTCAATTGCTCTCGCTGTTTCTTCACTGTAAGATTCTGCTCTATTCTGAAACCTGCTTTCATCTGTTTTTATTTCTCTAATTGGAATTTCTTTTACTTCAGCAAATTTTGTCTCTTGAAATTTATTCTCAATTTCTTTTGCAGTTTCTTTATTAGCAACAGTTTCATTTATTGCTTTTTTAATCTCTGGTTCGATAACTTTTTTATTCTCAGCTTTTCCTTTTGGCTCGCCATATAACAGTTCAGCAACATTTTTTTCTGGGAATCCATTCCTTTGGAATTTTTCTATTTTTTCTAATTTATCTAATGGTTCAATCCATTCTTCATTCCCTACTTTTACTATTGCAGTCGGAGTATCTTGAAATTCTGTAATTTCAAGAACTTCACCTTCTGTAAATTTATCTGGGATATAGTGCCCCGAAACGTATCTTGCTCTTAATTTTACTCTATCTCCTATATTAATATTAGGTTCTTTTTTCTCTGTCTTAGTCTGCAAATCGGGATTTTTCCAGTCCACCCCTTGTTTTTCTAATATTCTTCTCGCAGCTTGCGTTGATTCTAAATCGGGGTGTCCGTTGGCAATATCAACAAGTTTTTCTATTCTCGTGGGAGGTCTTATTTCTCCTTTAGCAACCTTATCGGCATATTCTTTCCTTAATTCTTCTCTGCGCTGATTATTTCTCTGCATTTCCTCAGAAACTTTTTTAATGGCTTGTTGTTTTCCTCGACCTTCTTGTATATTCTTATGTAATGCTGGCTCTGCACCTCCCATAAATGGAGCTTTATTCTTTGCTAAATAAGTTTCTTCATCGATTATTTCTAACGGTTTTACTTGCTCTTTCGGGTAACTAGGTGTTTCAGTTTTGATTTTTTGTAAATCTGGATAGTCTTTTAATACTTCCTCAGGGATTTTTTTACCTTCTTTTAATGCTTTCTCAACTACATCTCTGTGTGTAACTGGAGTATTTAATCTATTAAGGTATGTTTCTAATTCTTGCTCTGAAAGTTTAATTTCACCTTTTGATGCCTTCTCTATTTTTTGCCTTGCTTCATCAGTAACTCCATATAATAATTTTGTTAATTCTTTAATTCTTGCTAATTCTTCAGCTCCGCTTCGTTTCGTAAATTTTTCTTGCCTTGTCTCGGCACGCAATCTCTCTCTCTCATTATTCCATTCTTCCGCTGTCATTTCATAAGGTTTCTTCTCTTCTGTAGTTTTAGTTTCTTTTGGGATTGGTTTAGTTTTTTCTGTGCTTTGTTCTTCTGTCGCTGATTCTTCATCAATTTCAGTCTTTAGTTCTTTTTCCGAAGGAATGGATTCCCGGCTTTCAGCTTTAGGATAATATGAACTAATAAATTTCCCTTCTCTAAAATCACCGATGTCTAACTCTTCATTAATTGCTGCACTTGTTATATAATTTTCTGCAAATTCTTCTGCTTTTTCTTTATCCATTCCTTTCTTAATTAAATCATCAGTTAAATATCTAAAAGCTATTGCTAATGGGTCTTTATGACTTCCTTCCCCCATTACAAATATTTTTTCTACTCCTTCGGGAAATTTTATTTTTACTGCTTTCCCACTTTCTGCACCTATTACATTCTCTTTTAATCTTTCTTCTGCATTGATTAATTTTAATTTTTGTTCTGCAAGTCCATATAAATCTGAATCAACATCTGCACCAAGTAAATCTGCAGCTAATGTTCTTCTTGCAAAATCTTCTAACAATAATCCTTTTTCTAATTCTTTATCTTCTGCATTATTTAATCTTGCCTTATTGTTAGGCAGTTTAAGATAATTATTGAATTCATTTTCAAAATCTTTACCTAATTTATTTTTTGCTTCTTTTATAACTTCTTGAACTGGCAAAGTAGTTAATATTTCTTTTGCTTTTTCTGCATCTTCTCTCTCACTTCTGGATAATCGTTCAATGGTCTCAGCGGGTGTCTTTTGTTGAATGTCCTGGCTGCTAATTCCTTTGCCTTCCTCGCTGGCAGTCCTTTCTTCAGATAATAATCCCTTATTGCTTCTTCCGAAGGAATGGATTCCCAGTATTCCTTCGGCATTTTCACCTCCTATTCTTTTAATTTCCTCTTCTAATAACTTAGGATAGTTTTTTTGTAATTGTAATTCTTCTGAAGTAAATTTAGTTTTACCTTTTACAATATCTTCTGCTAACTTCCTTACATTCTTTATCTCATCTGATTCTAATAATCCTTTTACTCCTGTGGTCTTTTCTATTGGAATTTGTTCTTTTTCTCTTATTTTGGGTATCCATTCCTTCGGAACTGGTTTTTCTCCAAAAAATAATTCTCCTGAAGTTGGTGCTAATTTTTCTAATTTGCTTTGTATAATAGCTTCTTCTTCTGGAGTTCTACCCTTTAAATTCTTTGATGATTCAATAACTTTTTCTGCAGTTTTTGATAATGGAATTCTTTCTGATGGAATAATAGGCAAGCCTTGATATGGTGTCACTAAGGTTTTATTCTTAAATGCTTCTTCGAGTCCTTCATTAATTTTCTTTTCAAGCGTTTTATCTAACTTTATCTTAGCTCCCTTAATTCCTAAAATAGTCCCAAAGAATAATCCATTTTCAACTAACTCTTTTGCTATTTCTCTATCAGTCGGATTTAATGAATCAAATGCCCCGGCTTTTTGAAGTTCTTCTGTCCCTTTAGATGAAAGCAATGAACCAATACCTACACCAGGACCAAAAGCAAAAGGTACTATTATATTTGTTATCTCTTCTCCTTTTTTTCTGTCATAACCTAAACTTTCAGCAATGTCTCCTCCTATTTTAGTTGCAACTGGCATTACCGCTGTAAACCCCATTACCGCAGGAATTGAAGATATAATCCCTTTAATTGCACCTGCTGCTTGTTCTCCTAATCCTCTGGCAGCTGTTTTTAACCCGGCCGGAATTTGTTCAGGTTCTTCTTCCGAAGGAATGGAATCCCAATATTTTGATTTTACCTGATAGCCCTGTTCTTTATATATATTGGCTATTCCCGGGTCAGTAGTATTTGTTATTTCTTCCCCTCTGTCATTATAAATTGTATAAATATCTTTTACTTTTTCCTGCCCTGTAATTTGTCGAATTCCTTTACGAATATTTTCTCTTCCTTGATATATTTTTCTTAAAGCATCAGCAAGATTCTCTGGGACACTTTTTATCCCTTCTTCTAATTTCTCAATATATCCGCTCAAATAAGATTGTGCTTTTCTGGGTGCTTCTTTAACAAATTTAGTATCTGGAACTGAATACAAATTAGATTGATTAATTTGTAGTGGTGTAAATCTCTTCTCTTTGCTTGCTTGAATAATATCTAATATACCAGTTGGTTCTATCACCTGCGAATTATCTTTTACTTGTGCTTGAGATATTAAATTCCCAATTACATTTTTTGACTTTTCTGCTCTATATGCTGAATCTTTTTGAGCATCTGTTTGGGAATCCATTCCTTTGGAAAAATTTTGCCTTAACCAATAATCCGCACTAAAAGGATCCTCTGCCTGTCCGCCTTCTTTTTGGTGGACTTGTCCGCCTTCTTTTTGGCGGAACTGTCCATTGTTTTTTTGTTCGTTAAGAATATTTTCAACATAATCTATACGTTTGCCTGTTTCTATTAATTTCTTCAGACCAGGACCAAAATTATTCTCTGTCTCTGTAATCGAATCTGGGAATCTCCCAAAGGGATGGATATCCACATTCCTTTGGAATAAGTCAAGATTTATTAATTTTTCTAATCCTGTCATTATTTCAATCCTTGATAAATTACACTATAGTATTTAAGAAAATCAGCTATTTCGCTTGCTTCTTCATCTGATAAATTGCCAGCTCGTGCATGTTTTATTGCCTCGTCTTTTAATTCCTTTGGTGATAATCTCCTCCCCCAAAGTTTTTCAATATTTTCAACAAATTCATAACTTCTCGGACCTAATGTTTGGAGCTTAACATTTTGCAATGCGTTTTCTTGACGATACTTTTTCTCAGTTTCACTTATTTTCATCGGAACACCAGCCGGGTCTAATTTATATTGCCCTGTTGTTTCATCTCTTACATAATTCCCTTTATCATCAACTGCAAATTTCAACACATTGCCATATTCATCTGTTACATATTCGTTTGGATTGATTATATCTGCTATCAATTTTGATGTAGCAGGCGATAATGATTTTGATTTTTCTTTTTTATCTTTTTCCGAATTATCATCTGATTTAAATTGCCACTCTTTTTCTGGTGCTCTTAAATTTGTCCTTACGAATTGCTTCTTTTCAAAGTCCCATTGATAGATATATCCATCTGCCCCGACTTTCGTAAATGGATTTTGTTCTTTTTGTTCATAAGGCTGTCCTTCAGCAATTTTAATTGGTTCGGTCCCTGGATATTGAATAAATCTCGACTCGCCTCTGCCAAGATTAAATGCTTCAGGCTGTTGTGGTTTTAAACTTTCCGCTCTTTGACTTAACAGATTCCCAAGTAAATTAATTTTTGCTGCTTTATTTTCATCTATATTCTTATTTAATAAAATTGGCAAAACATTTTCTTGAAATTCACCTAATATATTTTTTGCTCTTTTGTATCTTTCTATGTTCGGGATAGATATTGTTTTATCACCAATTTTTATCTGTGTTGGCGGTATGTAATCCCCTAAAATATAATCACCTGGAGATTCCATATTAATTTTATCTTTTCCTAATTGTATTTCTTCTCCAACAGATTTGCCTGGCACATATCTAATATCATTTGGATCAAATCCTTCAGAAATTTGTTTTTGTTTTGCAATCGCTTCGTTATACACATTTAATAAATTATTATAAAAATCCCTTTCTTCCTTTTGCCTTCTTAATTGGTCAAATACATTTAATACATCATTTAATGCCTGGCGTCCATATTTATAATAACTTGTTGAATATCGTGCCATTTTAACCTCCTAATAATAAACCGAGTAAAGAAACACCGCTTGAACCGCCGCTTACTGGTATGCTTGCAATTTGTGCTGCAGTCCCTAATCCAGCAAATAAATCATCAAGCCATGTCCCGCTGTCTAATGCACCAAGTAAATTCTGCTGCTGACCATATCCAGTGCTTAATCCGCTTAATAAATTTCTCATATTAGATAAATCAACATTAGAAGCAAGCTGAGTTTGATTTAATTTATTTTGATTAACATATTTCATTAAATCTGATAATGATGAAGCTTCATTTATTCCTAATTGCCCAAGAACATTATATTTGTTTTTATTTATATTGCTTGCAATATTGCTCAATGTATCATTAACAACAGAACCGCCTGTAATCCCTCGAGATGCTAAAGATGATACTGCCCCTTGCTGCTGTTGTGCAATATCTTCTGCAATGTTTCTTTTTAATATGTTTTCTTGACCAGAAAAAATTTCATCTAATTTTTTTGATATATCTTCATATCCAAAAGGCTCTGCATAATTTTGAAATCTATTCAGCACATTATATTTGCCGCTCTGTAAATCTTTAGTAAAATTTTGTAATTGCTCTAATTGTCTTTGTGCTTCAGCTTCTTGTCTTGATTGACCTGCCATATTTCACCTCCATTCGCCTTTGGCGAATCCATTCGCCTTTGGCGAATTAATAATAATTTTTTTCCAATATTTTGTGATTTTCAAATACTTCATAAAACCCAATTTTCTTAAATAATCCTGCATTCTTATCATTTGCGTAACATCTTATTATCTTTATACCTGCTTCTTTTATTTTATTTTCTATCCAGTCAAAAAGTTTTTTCCCAATCATTGGATTTTCACTGACAAACGGTTCTATCATTAATACATATCTTAAATTAGCAATAGCTTTAATCTCTCCATTATTATCTTCGGCAATTATTATTTTCCCTTCTTCAGGGACAAACAATCCATACTTTTCAGAAAACTCTTTAATCTTACTGCTGTCATTTTCTAAAATGTAGTCTCTTATTTTTGGGAATCCATTCCTTTGGAACATTCTTTTTATTATATATCCCATTTATTTAATAATATATTTTCTATTGTTTGAACATCACTTAAACTAAGAGCAGAATTAAAAACTATTACTTCATATAAACCGCCATTTAAATATTGTGAAGTAACAAAACCGCTAATAGTTATTTTATTAAGAGTAATAGTCCCAACATCCATTGCCATTTGATTCACTTCATTTTGTCCATTGAGTCTTGCGAATATTTGTGTCCCGTTAAAAACCCATGTAACTAAATACAATTTATTTATTTGTAATGTAGTCATTCCCGTTGCTGTAACATTAGACCCTGCGTCATCTCTTCTAAAGCACATAATTTTATCATGAGAACTTCCTCCATTGGCGTAAAAATTCATTAATGGAGTTGTTGATGAGCCTCTTATAGAAAATAAAACAGTATTGCCGCTTGGTAAAGAATATGGTCTGAAAACATAAAAAAGTGTAATCGGTTTATCCGAACCTGAAAATTGTGAATATAAGTTTGAATTAACCATTAACATTGAATTGTTAATAAATTTTACAAATGGGAATGCTGCTCCATTTCTAATTTCATAGGCAGGAAGAGGAAAAACAGAAGTGCTTGAATCAAGAATTAAATTATTATTATTTCCTGATTTATCATTATAAAATCCTTCTTGATGTAAACTGTCCCACCAAGCTGTTGGAGAAAGTGACTGTATTGTGCTGTCATCAATAAATTTTCCGAAAGTAATCCCTCTTGGCTGCGGTTTCCATAAAGAAAGTGTGCTGTCATAAACCAAAACTTTACCATTAGATAATCCCTCTAAGTCTACATCATTCAATTCAGCGATAGAGCCTGCTCCTCCGCTTTCTGCTGTCCTCCATTCAGTATCGTAATCATTATTTGATTTTTTAGTTAAAACCTGCCCTGTTATTCCGCCTGCTGGAATTCCTATTCCATCTAAACCATCTTCACCATTTGCACCATTATAAACTGTAAAAGTCCCTAAATTGATTGTTTCATCTGCATCACCCCAGACTGTATATGTATCTGTCTCTCCTGGTTCGTTTGGTAATCCTGAAACTGCTGTTGTTGAAGTAAACTCAATGTGGTCTATCCCCTGTCCATCAATACCGTCTGAGCCCGCTGCTCCTTGCGGTCCTGTAATCTCATTTAATGCAACAAGGTCATGCCATTCTATTTCGTTCTTGTATCTCCATTGAATATGTGTGGCTGATTTTTGAAGTTCTATTTCTCTTGCATTAGAAATACCTCCTCCTAAAAGATGATATTCTCCATCCGAGAGTTTGATATATTCCTTTACAACTCCATCTTCTTTCACTAAAAATCTTGCACCGACTGGCATCAAATTTTTTGGCGGCAGTTCACTTGTTTCTATACCGATTCCTTTTTCTATTTCAGAAATCATTTGAAACAATTCACGGGATAAATATTTTGAATACTTTTTCAAATCCATTTTAACTTCCCACAATCACTTTAATTGTATAAACTACTTTTAAAATTTTGCCATTATCTACATTTATTGGCGAGCCTAAAACATTTCTTGCAAGAAGAAATAAAAATGCTTGATAAAATGAACTATCTCCTAAGTTTGTTCGATCTGATGAAGCTCCCGTAATTCCATATTCTTTTACTTGAATTGTATTCCCCGAATTATTTTCAAATGCTTTAACGATATTAAATTGTGCATAATTTGAACCTATTTCAAAATCTTCTGCAAATCCGCCGTAGTAAAGCATCTGATTAGTTGATTTGCCGTGTTGTATTAAACTTCCTAAATTATAATCACCCATTGATACGGGTGTGTCGCTCATTCCAATCAATATTCCTTGTTTCCATGCTGATTCATTTTCATAATTTGGATATAGTTTTACTTCACCTCCGCTGTTAATTGCACTGAATGAAGTAAAATCTGGATAATGTGCTCTTGATACATTATTAATATCAATAATTGCTCTTAATGTTTGCCCTGCATGCCTATACAATAATCTCATAAATGGGACTAAAAACCCGCCTGCATCAGTGCCTGAATTCAATGTAGTTTTGATTCTATAATTAACTGTCAATGTTTTGCCTGGATTAACATTTACTCCGCCTGATATTAAATCCCTCATAACCAAAAGATTATAAGAAGAAGTCCCTGCCCTCATACACAACCCAATTTCATTAACCTGAACTGTAATCGATGAATTGTTTGTAAATGTCCTCGTAAATGTTATTTGAACAGAAGCAGAATCATTCGTGTCTTGTGATACAATTGAACTGTTATATATTAATCCCCCGTTTGCTGAAGTCGAAGGTATTTGTTTTTCTAATAGATTATCATCAATTGTTACAGGTGAGGTCCCAGTCCCAATAATAATACCAGAATTTGCAAAAGAATTATAAGAAGGATTTCCTAAATTTGTTACAGGAATATATATAGCAACTCCTCCTGTTCCCGTAGTCCATCCACTGCTGTATGTTGTTCCTTCAAGTTCAATAATTGAATCACTTATTCTTGTCCAGTCATATCTGCCGTCAATATTAACTCCCTGAAATCCCCCTAATGTAATTTTACCTGATGTCTGACCGCTTAATATAGATGTTGTAAATGTTATTCTTATTTTATTACTTGTTCCTGCCGATAGTGAAGAAATACCAGGACTCCCGCCTGCAGTTATAGTAGTAAGTAATCTGTAAAAAGTCCCTCCCATTACATTGTTTCTTGTATCTCTTCCCATCTGTAAATAAAGTATTCTCAAAAAATTTGCTAATATAGAATCCCCTTTCTTTGTCAATACATGTTTTTTTCCATTCTTATCTGTTAAAAACAAATCAAGATATATATCAAGGTCACCACCGTTAATTAATAGTTCTTTTCTGATAACCTTTTGTTCTTTTTCTTCAAATAATTTTATTGCTTCCATATTTACCCCTTTTTATTAAGCCTGCTTGTAGAATGCAATAAAAAAAGCCAATACCAGTAGCTATGCAGACCGGTATCGGCTCTTTATTATCAGATAACCGATTTAATAATTCATCCCGCCTTACGGGATAAATTAAGGTGTTACATTATAATCAAATTCACTCTCAATTTTATTATTAATGCCACGACTTATTATATCTTTAACCTGTGAATTTATTATTGAATTAATATTTTCTAAATCAAAATCAGGTTCAATCGTATTTAACATTTCTGTTTCATTTAAGAAATTAATTGCATTCAGCAAATTTTTATTTCTTAATTCTTGTTTAAATTCATATCCCAAATTATTTGATTGCAATGTTATCTCTTTCCCTGTAGTAAATTGCAATATTTCAGAACTTATTTCTTCTTTTGTAAGCTCACTTATTGAATATATTTTACAATAATAAATTTCTTCTAAATTTAATCCTTGTAGGATTATTTTATGATAATATTCATATTCATTAATAAAAACTTCTTGGTTAAGATTATCTTGTGATATCCCGTATTTTACTTTGCTCGTAGCTTTATGAGTAGTAGCCCATGTTACTGTTGCTTGATTTGCCTTCAAATCTCCAACTAATGGTATCTTTATTTCAAATGGAGTATAAACAATATTAAATGATGGAGGCGGAGGCTGTAATTCTGCTTCTCCATAAAGCAATAATGAACTTCCTGCAAATTTCCCTATTGCTATCTCTTTAACCGAAACTTTCAAAGATGTTAACTCAAATTCTTTTACCCAGCCGAATATTCTAATATAAAATTCAATTACTGTTAACCCAGCAGGTAGTTTTTGATAAAATCTTTTTTCATCTTTCTTTATTTTATATGTTATAGATTCCCATTCTAAATGCTCATTTCTTTTATAATATACTGTTGCATAAACTTCGTCATCGGTTTCCACATTATATACCCCAGAAATATATCCCAATACAATTCTTCTGTTTGAATAAGAATTTTTATCAACACTGTAAATAGAAGAATCAAATGATATTTCTATATGTTCTCCGTTATCCAACATTTTACAGCTTTATCAAATTTAATTTAATTGTTAAGAATATTATTATTAATAAAAATACAAATGCAATAATTCCAATCGTTGCATAACCAATTTTTTCTGTAGTTGTTGTTTGTTTTTTTTCAACAATATTTGTTGTGTCAGTTATTATTGTATCAATTTTATGTTCTTTTATATCCAGCTCAATGAACTTCTTCTTTGGATAATATTTTACATTTGCTTTTACTTTGCCTTTTGATGTCATAATTTCTTTTTCTCCTTCTATTCTTGAAGAATCAGAAAGTTGACTAAATATATTTTCTAATGTATCAGCCAATGACTTTGGTATTTCTTTATAAGTTACAGGCAATGAATCTTTAATCTCTGGAACAGTTATTTCAATTCTTCTGTCTTTAATAATAGTTTCTGACGAAGAACAACCCACAATTAAACAAAACAATATGTATAATAACCTCTTCATTCCTAATTCCTAATTCCTAAAAATTTCTCTCTCAATATTTTTTCATTTCCCGTTCTATATAAAAATTCCTCTGCTTTTCTTCTTTTTACAAGCCCGGATAATATTACATAGCTGCCATTTACTTTTGCTTTATTAAATTGCATTAATAAATAAGTTGTTGTTTTTGTATCTCCTCTGCTAACTGCCTCTCTCAAATTTCCTTTTATTCTATATCCCACATTAAATGTAAAAGAAACCAAAGCATCAAATTCATGCCACCTTAAAAATCTCCATATAACATTATCCACATATTTTTCAAACCGCAGTAAGTCCTTAATTAACAACATTTCTGCTTCTGCTTTTGTAATAATCATCCCTTCATCAATATCATTGCCTGTATGACCGTATCCAATTGTCAATACATTTGCCGGGCATTTATAAGCTTTTGCTCTAAATCCTTCAAAAAATTTAATTAAATCCACTCCAGTCTTAGTTGTTTGACTGCCTGATAATTTAATACTGCTTATTATTATTAATAAACCTATTATGATTATCCTTTTTACCATACTTCAATTCAAAAATGTTATTATATAAACTGATGTTACTACAATAGCTGCACTTAATAATGCAGCAGCCAAAACAGGCATTGAATTTCCCAATTCTTCTGTATCATAAATCCCGTCATATCCTCTGAATTTCTTTTTAGTAAATGGCAAATCAGTATATACATATTGAAGCAATGTTCCAAGTAGTCCAGTTAAACTTATCAAAATAAGTGAGGTCACAGCAGTGATAATCAATCTTGTTGTCTTAGAAGTTGTTTGCAAATCATTTATTTCATTTCTTAACTTAAGTGCTTTTTGAAAATCAGTATATTGATTTGTATTTGCATCATAGGTTTGCGCTAATTCTGTATATTTATCAGTAATTTTTTTATTTAAATCTTTTTCTGTCGGCAGTATTAAAAATATCAATAACACCAAACCGATAATCATTGCTATAATTGCAGCAGTATTATTCTTAAATTTATATTTAATCTTCTGCCAAAGAGAAATGAATTCCCAAGCCATTTTTGCTCCTTTAATTTATTTTATAAATTAATTTATTTTCCATTTTATCAAGTCTTTTCATAAAATCATCTATTTTATTTTCAAGACTTTCCATTTTTTCTTTCAGCCCGGGCACCTGGTCTATTCTTATATACATTTCTTTTAATTCTTTCTTTTGCTCTTCAAGTGCAATTTTTATTTCCTCTTTCACTTCCATCCTCGAAGGCTTATCTTCAATTCTTGCAATTGTATAGCCCACATTGAATATTATCATTATGATTATAATAATTAATTCCCAGTGTTTGCTTATTATATCTTTCAATATCTTCATTTTTAATAAGTCCCATATTTTCTTCTAATCCAATAAAATTGCAAATTATTAGTACCTCCAGCATTACGTGTAACAGTAAATTGACCATTTTCTGCAGAAACTATTAACATATCATTTACATTCCATGAAGTCCCTATTGGTGTTACAAAATAAATATCATTTACACTGCCGCCGTTTGGCACAGTGCATTGTGTTGAAGTCCCGCTAAATTGTGCAATGCCGCATTGTATATAGTCTTTTATTTCATTTAGAGAAATAAATGTTTCTGTTGTTAAAGAACCCCCGTCATCAAATCTGACTTTCAATCGAAATTTTCTTTGTCCAGTTTCATTTTGATATGTATTATCAGCCCATATTGCATTTTTATAATATTGTGGATCACCCATTGAATTGACATCAGGTAATTGAAGTCGTCCCGAAATTAAATCTATACTTGCCCCACCTCTTGCTGATATTCTGCCGTGAAATTCTCTTTGCTGTTCTGGAGCCCCTGTTAATATTTGAGGGTCTTCTTTAATTACTTCAAGCACTTTATCAATTGGCAAAATTGCATGATATTCATCATTATATGTTCCTTCTTCTCCATAATGGCTTCTTCCAAAATTCACATATAAACATTTATCTTCTTCACTTACATATACTGCCCCTGGCACATCTTCTTCAAAAAAATTATTAACATTATTCCTTAACGGCAGAGCATAAACTAAAGCATCATGATAAAGATATATTCCAACTCCATTTATCTGTCCGTCATGAACCGAAAGACCATGAAGACTTACAAAATTTTCTCCCTCACTTGAACCAAGCACAAGAAAATTATTTCCTGTCCCATCCTTAGATATTTTTAAAACATTATTTTGTGCATCATAATAAATTGCTCCTGTTCGGCGTCCTCTATAAGTATTAGGTGGTGTAAGAGGCAAAGCTAACCCTGTTCCAGATATTGGCTGCATATCAATACCTGAAAATACTTTTATACCCCCAATTGTTTGATCGCCTGATATTAAAACTACTCCCGAACTGCTCCCGCCTCCTATCGGAATATATTGCCCATTCCCCGCTATATCAATTTTTATTGTTTGGCTTACCTCGTCAAAATAAATATTGCCGGGTTTATTTAATGACGGAGGAGTTTTCGGTAATTGTATTCTTATTGGTGCAATCTCACCTATATATATTAACTGGTCATTAAATTTCCCCACCAAATAATAAAGTATGTTTTCAGCATGGAAAATATTCTGTGTATAAAGTGAACCATTTATGTAAATTTTGTATTCACCTAAAGGCACTGCATCCTTATAATACCACCCTTTTCTTGTCGGGTGTTCGATTAGTGTTATCTTCCCCTCTGGATAAGTATTTGCCTGTGGTATTAATTCAATCGTTGCGCCTAATAATGGTTCACCTGCAGCATTTGTAAATCGTCTTTCAAATTTAGATGTTGCCATTAATACCTCAAATTACTGCAACAAATTCACCAGTCATTATATAATCTTGAATAACTGAATAATCTAATTGAATTTTTTCTGTATAAATTTTCCCTTGAGACAAAAAATATAATATATTCCTAAATCCAGCTTTGTATATTTCTGGGAAATTGTATTTGCTTTCTTCTATCCAGCCGTTTTCTGTTAATAAATATTCTGTTTTTATTTCTGGCTTATATAATCTTATCCTGTAACTGTTGAATTTATCCCTTATTGCATAAAACGAATTTTTGTCTTCAATTTTTATGTATATATCTCTTATTGTTTCTTTTAATAAACTTTTAATCTGACCATTAGCATACATGTAAATATCCTCGCCGCCGCACCAAAAAATAACTCCATTCATATTTACTACTGAATTCTTTGATATGCATCCAAAGCCAAAAAGCGGTTCCCTTGAACTGCCGGTCTCTGGGTCAATTATCATCACTGAATTATCTTTTAATATTAATAAATCCATTGTCGGCAGCAGTGCCATGCTTATTGCTTCATTACTGTCAAATCTTTCAAGCTCACGGTAATTTGAAAAACTTGCAATATCATACATGAATGAACCGCTTGAATGTATATGAGATACCAAAATAAAATTTTCATATCTTTTGTCTATAAACGGATTTAAATAATATGCTCTCCCCCTGAATGCTAATGCTTTATCCCAGCCCTTAACAATATCCATTGTAGGATTATATCCTAATTCAGCCCTCATCTCAGTTGTTGTTAAATTTGCTTCATTAAATATCGTTACATTTTTTTCTTTGATAGATAATTTATCGACATAAAATTCATGATAATTATCTATATCAGAAAATAAAATACCCCCGCCTGATAAAACATCTGTTAAAGTCCAACTGTTGCCATTATCACTGCTGATAAATATTTCTCCCTCGCTTGAACCTGCAATAATTTTATTTCCTAATATGTAAAGGTCATAAATATCTAAATTCGTAATACCGTTGTTTACTTCTTCCCAATTCGCACCATCATCACTGCTTCTGTAAATCCCCGCTTCAGTTCCTGGTCCGCTGTCATACAATGCTGCGAATAAATAATTATCTTTCTTTTTAATCGAAGAAATGTATAATTCTGGCAAGCCGTTATTTACAGCTGTCCAACTATTTCCCTGATTAATGCTCTTAAATATTCCACTTCCAAATGTTCCTGCATAGAGAATTCCATTATTTTCATGCAAATAAGTTATTTCTAAATTTGTCAAGCCAGAATTTACTTGTGTCCAATGTAATCCACTATCAATACTTTTATATATTCCGCCCCCAAATGTTGCTACAAAAATCGTATTGCCTATATTTACAAAATACATTACATAATTAGTTATATCTTCGCTCAACAAATTGAATGTTATTCCATCTGCTGATGAATAAATTTTACCATCTTGTGCGCCAGCATAAATTTTATTATTAATTACCTTTAACGACCAGATATTATTAAGAGTTGTAATTTGCTGCCAGCTTATTCCGCCATTTGTGCTTTTATAAATATTGCCTGATGCTGCATATAAATTGTAACCGTAACTTACAATCATCACCGTTTCAACAGCAGGACTCAATCCACTATTCGATAACACCCAATTATAACCATTTGCAGAACTGAATACTGTCCCACCCGCTGAACAAAATAAATTTCTATTTGGGGAAATAGCTATCGCAAAATATTTGGGAGACTCTGTTAAATTATCCGCTAAAACATTAAAATCATATTTTTTATATGTGTTATCTGCTGATATAGTTGTTTGTGTTCGGTTTAATACTTTTTTTGATTCTCCTAAAAAAAATGAATATATTTTATCAGTTGTTGATTTTAAATAAACTGATACATCATAGATTTTGCCTTTCGTTAAGTTATTTATTGGTAAAATTATTCCTGTTCTAAAAGATAAATCCTGTGCATTCTCATATATATCACTTCTAAACTTAAAAGCATAATTATCAACAGCATCTTGAACTGTCTCTAATGTTCCTCCATTAAACGTTTCCCAATTGCCAATTGAATTTGCATCCGCCGAAGAAATTGCATTCTCTCCCGAATTTAACTCAAGTATTATAGTTTCTGAAGGTTGTAAAGATGATATTAATGCTATTCTTCCATAATTGTCAATTTTCCAATTGCCCGCAGAATAAAAATTTTCTGTTATATTGTATTTATTCAGTTTATAAAATGTAATCCCGTCATTGCTGTAATAAATTCCATAACCCGTAATTCGTGGATTGATTCTTCCATAATTAATTACTGGGATTACTTCTATCGTTGAATTATTATCAACTTGTATATTCGATTCAGCTAATAATTGTTCTTCATAATTATCAATTATTCCTGTTAATCTAATTGTATAATCACCTGCAGGCAGACTTCCCCCGCTTACTGCATTTAATTGTAAACCGTATCCCCCGCCTAATATATGTGTATCTAAAATAATTGAATCTATTTTTGATAAATTTTCTATTATACCTTCATTATTAATATCAGGATGAATTGAAGGAAAATCTAATTTTCTTATCTGAAAAAACTTTTTTCTGTAGCCTATTGCAATTCCAGGTCTATTTTCATAACCGCCGAATCCTATTCTTATATCATTTAATATTCTATGAAATGTTATATCCTGCCACTTTACATTAAATAATTCATTCAGGTAATCAAGATCAATCCAATATCTGCTTATTATAACTCTGTCATTTTCTTCCCATTGGCTGTTATATAAAGTATGACATATTCTTGTCTCTGTCGAATTATTAATTTTAGATGTTATAATTCTTGCAAATTGCTCTTTAGTTTTATTATAAATAACATGGTTATTTAATAAATCATCACTCAATCCATTTACTGCAGAACCAAGTATATTAATTTTATAAGGATACAATATATCTGAACCGACACTAATTTTAGTTAGAATTGTTTGATTTAACCATTGCCAATCATCTATCCACTGATTGCCGTCCCAATAAGGTCTAATCCAAAAGCATAACATATTAATCATGTCTTCATCATTATCTAAAGCATGAACTTTTGCTTTCTGAATTAGAATTGTTATTTCTTTCCCTGCATCATTAATTTGTCTGTCAAAAAACAAATCGAAATTAATAAATCCCAAATCCAACAATATTTTCTCGCCAAAATTATTTTTAATATTACACTCTGGTTTGTCATATAATATTTCATAACCTGACCTTAAAACTAATGCACCTGGCTTTATATGATTATGCAGATTCAAAATCCTTTTCGCAAATCTCTGCCCTGGATTAACTGCATTTGTGCTCATCCCTGCAGATACATCAGCAAATTCTATTTCATTCCATTTATTCATCTGTAATATTTTGGCTTAAAAATTATTTTGAGAATACATTTAATTAATATTAATAACCACAAACCTTTACCTTTAATTGCAGCATATCTCTTATCTGTTTTTATTTCTATATAATAAATTCTGTCAGCATAAAAGCTGTGCAGTATCAATTTCTGCATTACATATTTGGTAATTCTTTCCCGCTTCTGTTTTTACTTTCTATTATGCCTTTTTCTCTTAATATATTCTCTCTTATCTCTCTTGTCTTCTGGTCTATTAAGTTATTAAGAGATTCTGGAGCTGTCATTCCTAAATGTTCAAGTGCATAATTTTTTGCTTTTGCAACAACAAGAGGAATATAATTATCTCTTATATCAAGATAATCATTATCTTCGGTCACTCTTTGCGGATAACTTGTATACCACAATGTTAAAGTACCTAGTGAAGGAACATTAGCCCCTTTATATAAATAAAGATATTGCCCGTGTTTAAACCAATAAACTTTATTTTGCTTTTCATCAAAACGATGAAGATTATCAAATTCTCTATCTCCGACTTTTATTACTTCTTTATTTATTGAATCGGTAATCTTTGTAATATTGGCAATTTTATATGGTGATAAATCTATCATATAACTAGAATGCGGTGAAAAGACCGCATAATTTACTGTGTAATTATTGCCTAATGCCTTTGTGATTTTGAAATTATTATTGTCAATAATTTCCTCTATCTCTGCTATTGCTGATATATTAGTTCCACTCCATATTGAAATTCTTCTGCCCGCATCTGCAGAAGTTAATCCATGAGCAGCTTTATTTATAGTTCTCGTTGAATCAGTATATGTCGCATTTTGAATTATATTAGTCGTTACGCTTGAAGACTGGTCATTAATTATTGCAGTTTTGCCGTAGTCATCTGAGCCCGCCCCGGATATAATTTCTGCAACATCAAGAACTGCAAGATTCACAAATCCTTTAACTATCTCTTCATCAAGCTCTTCTTGAGTTTCTTTTTTTAACCATAAGATGATAGTATTTACTACCATCTTTAAGGTATAAATTTTTGCTAATGGCTGTGTTGGTGATGGCATTTTATTTACTCCTTAAAATCTAACTTGTTTGATATGTTTCCTGTAAATATCTAAAATAAGCATAGTCAATTATTTGCTTATGCCAATGCTCCATAAAGGGTGAATCTTCTGAACCGTTTTGTATTAAATAACCGCCTGTATAAGGGTCTAATGGACTTCTTATGTAATGAATCTTTATTTGTCCAGTAAAATTTTGTGGAAATACTGCAAGCATTTTATTAACCTGTATAATTACAAGATTATCTGTATTTGCAGTATATTCCGCATACTCTCCGCTCAAATAAATAGTATATAAATGTTCATCCTTCACTTTGATAAATTTATTGCCTGAAGCCGTAACTGCACCTATAACTTTAAAAAAATCCTTATATGGTTGGTCAATTATATAATTACCCTGAATCAATGAAACATTGCCTGTGACTTTTACTAATTCCGGGAAAATTGAAATAAACTTTTTAGAATTTCCTTCAACTGCATTCCAGTAAAAATTAAATAAATCCATCATCCCTCGATTAACATAATCTATTATTACTTCTGCACGAATAAAATTTCCATCAGGCAATGTCCCTTGACCAGGATTAAATTCATTTCTTAACCTGTCAGGAACTCGCTTAATAAAATCCAAGCATAACATATCGAGCTTAGGTGTTGCCATCAATAAATCCACCAGTTATATTTCTTGAAGTGGCAAAAGTGAGGTCAACGCCTTGACTCTTATAATAAATTTTTATAGAAACCATATATCTATTTCCTTCAGGAGTATCTTGTAAATAATCAAATCTATAAGTTCCTGACATAGAAGAAAACGAATGCCTTTCTAATTCTCTCTGGTTTTTATATAGTATGAATTCTTTTTCGGTTATTTCTACTCCACCTGGATCTTGAATTTCATAATCAATAATAAGATGATGAAATGGTTTTGAAGGAACTTCATCTATACTTAAGTTAAACTTTCTTATACAAGATTCATCAACTACACTAAATTTAGGAACAAATAGTTCAGAAAACGGAGATGCTTCTACAAGATTTCTTGTTCTTGCTTTGATAATAAATTCTCTATCTCTTGGCAAATTAAAAATTTGATAAGAATTTGAATATGGATCAGGTAATGAATTAACTGTTCTATTACTGTAAACATTTCCATTAGTATCCGTAACAATAAAGTCCATCCATATTGAACTGTCAGGAAAAGGTAAACAAAGTTTTACTCCAACAGTATCATATATTCTTTGTTCAAGAGTCAAATAAGGATTACCAAGCGGTTTAGGCCAAAATACTCCTGTTGGGTATATTATATTAGTATAATAAGGAAGCCCATTCTTTATTAATGTCATTATCAAATGAACATGTAAATATGCAACTCTATCATATAAAGGTAATTGTTCTACATATTTTTTAAAACATACTTTTCCATTTTCAACATATAATTCAGCCTCATAATCATTTGATGTTAAACTGTTCCCATTAGCGTCTTTCCACCACAGTCTTACTACTGCCTTTTCTAATATTATAGCTCCTTGCAAGTTTTCATTGATTGCAGGGTCAATTGTACCACTAACAGTAATCCCTCCATAAGGAGTATAAGAGTCAGGATACCATAATATAGTATTAAGCCAATTACATATTGGCACATTTAAATCAGTTGTTCCTAATTTATAAGGCATTGTAAATCTCCTATTTTATAAAACTCTTGGTCTTTGTAAATTATTATTGCTTGCTCTATGCGGAATAGGTCTTAATCTTTTAATTTCCTGATAAAATTCATTCAGTAATTGTGCTCTCGGATTTCCAATAAGAAATTGTGAAATAGCATATAATTCTATTGCTTTATCAAAATACTCTGGAATTACAGGCTCAGTATTTTCATTTATTTTAATTTCTGATGAATTTAGATGAACAATTAATTTTAATACATCACCATTAAATTCAGCTGTAGGTTTCGGATATATTCTTAATTGATTATCATAAATAGTCCCAATAATAGGCTGCGTAACAGTTATATATTGAGAATTAATTTTATCTATAAATTCTTTATTAGGAATAATATTAAATTCATACCGCCAGCTCTCAGGAATTTCTGCTGCTTTTACTGAAGCAACTTTTGGTATAGAATAACTATCTGCATGAGTTTGAATAGTAATCGAAATTTTTTTTATGAAATTTACTTCCGATATAATTATATCCTGTGCTGATTTTAATTCGGCATATAATTCTTCATCTGTTATTTCTGAAGATGAAATACCATATAATTTTAACTTGTTTAATACACGCCCTTTAATATTTGTGCTTCTATTGACCATCCCTTATTTTAATTTCTTGAATAATTTTATCTATTAATCTTTCATTCTTTAAATTGCCAGTTGATAAGCCAAGAATTTTTGCTATTTCAATTAATTCTTTCCTCCCTAATTTCAATAATGCTTCTTCTATGTTTGAATGATTTTCTTCTAAAAAATCAACTGGGTCAAATTCAGTTGAGTTTTTTTCATTATGGGAATCCATTCCTTTGTGGATATCTTCCGAAGGAATGTGGTCGTCCATCCCTTCGGGAGATATCCACATCCCTTTTGGAGAAGTTGCATCATCTTTATTTTCATTTTCATCATCCGCTGAGGCAAATTGATAAATATGCGGATACGCTTTTGTATATATCTCTGCAATGTCATCTGGGATTTCAATTGGTTCTTTAGCTTTGAAATTGATTACAATATCTTTCCCATTTTCTTTCCCGTTGTGTTCTGTCGTATTTCTTATTTTATTTAATCTTTTAGTTGAGATTACAAGTAGTTTGTCAACTTTTGAAACTACGATTGCCATTTTTAATCTCCCTTTGTTTTCTAAAAATTTAGCCACTCCTCAGGAGTGGCATTTGATTAAGTTTCCTGTGTAAATGTCAATGAATACCAATCACCTGCAACTGCAGGCGTAGATTTAGTTTTATGTATATACAGCTTTGGTGTTGCAAGCTTAGGTGCTATTATTATTGTCCCTATCGGCGTTGCTGCATAATTTGTTAATGTTGGAGCTGTCGTTCCTTCATATTTCAAAATGAAAGTTTTATTTTCTTTGCCATTCTGGTCTTTGCCTGTAAAACCAATAAATTGTGAAAGTGTGCCTTCCTGTGCTTCTGTCAAACCAAGTATATCTCGTGGTCTGTCACTTTCATAAAGCGAGCTCCAGCCTGCTCTTTTTCCTGCTTCTGCTCCTAATTCTGATGCCATATTTTTATCTCCTTTATTTTTACCATGATGGATTGTTTGGTGAATAAGTTGCAATTACAAGCGATGATGTATTGCCAATAAATTCACTCGGACTTAAGAAACCATCATAATCATATCTGTCTGCTCTTGTATAACCAATTACAGTGTATGAGCTCTCCCCTCTTACATTATCATAATCAGCAGTTCTGTTCTTAAATCCTAATGGAACTGTATGCCCGCACATTACAGCAGATGCACCAATATAAACAGCTAACTTTCGGTCAGATTCATGAACAGCATTCTCAAGTGGATTTGGATTCCCGTAATTAATTATTCCTCTTGATGAATCATAACCTGTATCTCCTGACGTCCAAACTCCTGGATTATTAATATCAACAAGAATTAAAACACCTTCTACTAAATGTGCTTCATAAGCTCCAGTGAATAACGGTGCATTGTTTCCTTCCTTCGTAACTAAAGCAATATGTAATTCTTTGAATAGTGGGTCTTGTGCTAATTGCGCCATTTGTGCATCGTTAATTACAAGTATTCCTTTTACCTTGAAATTACCTGCTGTTGTCGGAACAATCATGTGTCTCGAACCATATATTTGTGCATTCCTGACAACTTGCATTGTCATCTTATCGTTTGAGTCTAATGCATCTAATTGAGTTTTTATTGCATTCTCATAGGCTTCAGGGTCTGGGTCAAATGGCACTCTTCCATATCCAGCAACATAAAAATTCGGATGACTTCTTTGTTTAATAACATCTCCAAATCCGCCTTCGCTCTTAGGTGCAAGTATATTATCTGAAAATCCTCGATATAGTGCATCATAAGGTGCATAAGCCTGCCATCTCTGATTATAATGAATAAATTCATCTTTAAGATTGTCCCATATCTGCATTAACATTTTTGGTGTCAATGCCTGTTCGCCCATCAGTCCATCTCTCGTCTTGACTGGTCTTCTGACTTGGTTAATCAGACATCGGTTATATACCCAGTTGATATCTTCCTCATTACCTTCAGCTTGGTTATCACCATAGATTGGCTTTTTGCGTAATGGAAGCTTGATTGGAACATCAATTGAATGTCCGCCCATGTGATTCCAATCAGTTAATACTTCTATTGGTTTCCCTGTCGGTCTTAATGTCCTTGCTTGAACAGAACCAAACGGAACACTCTTAGGATATCCATGTTCATCAGTCCCGCCTATATGACCAATCATTTCTGCCCATACTGGAATTTGAGTCCACTGTGATTTTCTCATTTTCTGACTTAAGGCATCACGATACATTCTTAAGTCACTATTTATAATTCCCATATTATAATCTCCTTAAAATTTTTCCGATTAATAACTGTATTTATTCTTAATGCTTTCTATTATTTTATCAAGAGTAGCATCATCTGTTATTTTTTGAATTTCATCTGGATTAACCGCAACTGTTTTACTTCCTTTCGTTCCCGTTGGAATTTTCAAATTCTCATCCTTCAGTCTTTCCACTTCTGTTCTTGTCTTCTTAGACTTATTATTAACAATCTGCGTAAGAATCTTTGCATTATTTTCATATATAAATTTCTTGGCAAGCTGTCCTTTCTTAAGAAGCGGAATTCTGCCTATCCTTCCTATAACATTCGTATCAATTCCATCTCCATTTAACATCAATGAATTGAGAAATTCATTATAATAACTTCCGTTTTCATCTTTGGTCAATGTCAAATCAATTCCTAAATCTTTTTCAGTAATGCCGTATTTATCAAGTTCTGATTTAATAATTTTAACTTCTTCTTCTAGTGCTTTATTGTTTATTTCACGAAAGTTATCATTGATATTTTTTAGTTTAGTCAGATTTTCATCGTTGAGCAAAGGAAGTAATTCTGTAGGTGATTCATTATATAAATTTTTCAGATGTGTTTGAGCATAAATTACCTTGCGTAATTCTGTTTTAACATCATTATTGATGGTTTCCAAATCACGCAGGTATTTATTTACTGATAGAAATCCTCCTGTTTCAAGAAGCTCTCTTTCCCATTCTTTGTATTCTTCAGAATTCATATCTTCAGGCATATCAGGATAAAGCTTTTTCAACCTTTTTATAGTTTCCTGCTGAAGAATACTTTTAATTGTTTCATCTTCTTCAGGTAATACAGGCAGTTCAAATTTTTCCTGTCCGCCGCTTTTTTCAATAGGCTTTGGTTCTGGTTCTTTATCAGTTTTGCCTATTTCTTTTTGAACAGAAATCAGTGCTTTAATTAAATCTTTATCATTCTTGAATAGCACTGCATTAACTATTGCCTTTTCGAGTTCCTCTCTTGGTTTATCTTTATACTTCATTAATATTGCCCGATATTCCTCAGGCTGTTGGTTTATTATTTCTTCTGTTAAAAGGAACTCTTTTTCTGATTTGTTTTTTTCTTCTGCTGCATTTTCTTCTTCCTCATTAAATTCGGTTTTATCCTCTGCCTCTTCAGAAGTATCCTCACCTTTATTAGGTTTATCGGGTTCTGATTCAGCTGATGCGGTATCCGTTCCGGGCGCATCATATTTTTCTTTAATGAGTTCTATTGCAGCGTCAATTTCTTCATCATCAGTAAGATTTTTAATTACTTCTGCTCTTTCGTCTTCTTCTATAAATTCAGGTTCATCTTCTAATGTATATTGATTTGGCATGCATTCCTCCTTTTTAAAATGAAAAAGACGATTACTATCCTTTCAGATTGTAATCGCCTCTTGTTATCGAGTTACGATTTATCCGCCTTTGGCGGATTTATCCGCCATTTTTTTGGCGGGGTATCAAATCAGTTACAAATTATTTATTAAAATACAATTTTGCATTCCTTGCAAATCTTGCCTGCAGCCTTGTTTTTGCATCAAATTCTTTTGGATGTTCTAAAACATATTCAGCAAATTCTTGAACGTCCATATTATACCTTTTTGCTTTAGCAGTAAAAATTCCTTTATGCTTTGGATTAATAAATATTTTTGATTTCCTGTTCATTTTTCTCTTCTTTACATAATTTATTCGCCTTTGGCGAATTTATTCGCCTTTGGCGATTTGAATTATTTCTTCATCACTCTTGCCGAAAAAGTTTTTCGCATATTTTGTAAACTCATCAAAGCTGTCAAATATTTTGGTAAAATGTTTGTATGAACTTTCTACAAGACCATTTTTTTGTGGTTTTGTTGGAAGTCCCTCAATATCTACATCAGCCATTACTTTGCCGTCAACTTCCTTTATTCTAATGGAAGTAGATATTTTATTTTTCTTTAAATCTTTTGCAAGATTAAACTTTTCTATTACTCTTTCCTTTGCAGTTTTCCTATCTTCTTCCAAAGGAATGGATTCCCACATTTTTTCACCTCCCAAATAGAAAATAAAAAAGGCAATTACTACCCGATGCCGGGAAATAATCGCCTCTTATTATTGAGTAACGATAATTATCTGCTTAAAATCAAATCACAATGAAAACAAATAACAAAATGCTGGTTGAAAATAAATCACAATTAATATTACACTCAAGTTACTTTTTTTTCACAAATTATGAGAACAACTTATATCTTTTCACTCGGGTCTGGACTATTCCATCTCCTTTTTCTTTCAGTTGCACTTAAATCCCAATACACTGGTTTCTGTTTTATACTAAATGATACGCTTGAAAGAATTCTTTTCATTTCTCCTCCGCAATCACAATTATGAACTTTTATATAATCATTTGTATCTTCATAAAACTCTTTTATATTATTGCATTTTATGCACTTGTAATCATAGAATCGCATTTCTTTTATCCCCTCTTTTATCTTCTATAACATTTAATAATTCACTGATATCAATTTTTGAAAAGAAATATTTGAAATCTTCTGGATTCCCAGAAAAGTTAGCTTCGAAATTAAACCTCATCCTTTTTGCATAAGCACGATGAAGTTTTTCTACCATCTCAGCAAATTTTTTATCGCAGTCTTTTATTATTAAATCTGTTATTGCCATTATACTTTAATTTTTTTTGATACTTGTTCTTTTAATTTTTCTATTTCCTTTTCAGCAATTATTCTGGAAGTATATTTTGTTTTTATATTGTTTATAAACTCTCTCATTTTATTTGCATATTCATGCAGAACTGAATTATTACGTAAAACGCAGATTAAAATTAATAACTCTAAAAAATGCCAGAAGTCATTAAAAAAGAAATCGATTATATCATATATAAGTTTTTGCGTAGTCAATTATTTAATAACTCCTCAATTATTTTGTGAAATCATTCCTATGGGAGTGGATTTATTAAAATTGCCAAGCGGATTAAATCCTTTGGCGGTATTTTTAATATTTTGTGCCTTTTCAAGATTGATTAACTTTTTTGTTTTCAAATCTTCTTTCTTTTCTTCAATCCCTAATTTAGCGGCTATCATTTGTAATTGCTGCATAATCTGTACTAACTGCATCTGTCCTAAATTTGGCTCTTCTAATTTTTTCCATTTGCCTATTATTTTTTGTGCATTAGGAAAGCCGCCCATTTCTACAATCTCTTCAAGTAATAATTCAGCTTTCTTTGGATTAATGTTTATTGTTGCTTCAAACAAATCAATAAGTTTTGCATACTCAATTTCTTTCGCATTTGAACTGTAAGGCGTATTAGATATTTCAATATCATATTCTCCAATAGTTAAATCATTTTTAACTTTCTCAATTATCTTCCCTTCATTAGCATCGTATTCATATTGAGATTGATTAACAATAATTTCATAAGGTTCTTTTCCCGAAGTGATTCTGTATATCCGTTGTGTGGTTACATAATGCTGAATAAAATTAACAGCTAATTCGCAAACTGCTTTTGCTGAATTATCTACATTATTAAATATGTAACTGAAACTTCTTGTCTGCTGTTGTTCTTTAGCAATAAAATGTCTTCCCGATTTTACATCTGAACTTTTCTGCCCTCTGATTTCATCATCAGCATTGCTTATTACTTTCATTAATTGCTGTGTTTCAATTGGGTCTCGTATTAAATCAGGGCTTATTGTCTGTCCTTCTTCTGGTTTTATTGCATTTAAATAACCTGCTCGAACTCTTCTGTATGGCGCAATTCTTTCACTTGTCCAATCTTCTTCAAAACCATCAATAGCATTTTCATCTACTATCCAGCCTTTGTTTACATATCTTGCAAGCAGCTCAAGCTTAAGACTTTGTGCCTTGTTAAAATGTGCTTGAGGGTCCTTTAAATCATCAATTATACTTTGTGCTTTTAATGGGTCTGAGTGGTAATCGTAACAATACTGAGGGATATATACATAATATTTACTATTGAATGGATATGGTTGTTCATTAACTTTTATATTAAATGTTGGAATTACTGTTGTTAAATATCTTCTGTTCTCAAGTTCAATTCTCGGTTCTCCGTTTATTTGATATTGTTCTTTTATTAATTGAATTTTCTCATTGTCAAACTTAAATCCATTTTCTTCTTTAGTAATTTCTGTTATATCATAAGTTCTTTCTGTCTGTGTATCATAAATTATTAATCTTCTCTCTGTTCTTTGCTCATGCAATTCTAATATATCAAATTTCCCTGTTGCCGGGTCCCACCATTGCAAATAGTTCTTAAATAAATTATCATTTGTTGTGCTGAAACCAGTAGCTGTTTCATATACTGCAGAGAACAATGCTTTTAATTTTTTGCTTATCCACTTTTTCTTTTTGTCTTCATCTTTTTCAAAAAATGCAGAAGCTTCTTTTAATATTTCATCTTGAAGCTCAGTATCATTTAATGCATATATATTTAATATCTCTTCAATTGTCATTGAATGCTTTCTAAATAGATAACTTGCTTTGCTCCATAAAGGGTCAGCATAATTTGGTTCAAACATTATCTCTCTCGGGTCTATCGATTCAACAAACAATTCTCCAAGCGGGTCATTATCATATTTCCAGCCAACATGATATACGCCAAACTTTGCTACTATAGAATCCAGAAATACTTTAGTTCTATGATAATCAAAATTGGTATTACGCAGATAATGTAACATAACTTCTGTTACAACCTGTGCTAATTCATTATCTCCTTCACCTTTTGGTTTTGCAATCATTTGTTTCCTGTTCTGAAGTTCTATCGCAATTATCACATTTAATATTGTTCTGATAAGATTATAACTGTTTGCAGGTCTTCTCTCTTCTTTCAATTTCTCTTTTACTTCTTTTTCCCACTGCAATTCTCCAACTGTAAAATCATAATTCTTTGTCATCTCTGCATGTAAAGGTTCAAATTGAGAAGACAAATTATTATACATCCTCATCATATCATATACAGTATCATCATCCCGTATTTTAAAATTTCTTTTAACATTAAACATTTATTATACTCCCATAAAACCTATTTGAACTTTTTTCATTCTTTCTTTCCGCATTTCTATTAACCATTTCGGTTCATTATCGGTATTCTTTTGTCTTGGCTGAGCCAATTGCATAAACATATATTTCATAGCATCATAAGCATGATCATTTTGTCCGTCTGCTATATCTTCAGAATCTTTATCATCTGTAATTAAACTTGGCAATGTTTCTATCAAATGCCTGCATCTTTCATAAATTTTTAATTTTGGCTGTTTAATTATTGTTTTTGTGTATATGTCATATTTATAATCAAGTGCATTGTAAATTGCTTCATTGCATGCTTTTCTGTAACTCATATTATTTAATCCGCTTGCATTTTTAGATACTTTAATCAGCTTAATCCCTGCTCTCAAATAATAAGCCGCAGGAAATTCCTGCCCTGCCATATCAAATGCATCTGGATTCCACATGTTCGTATCAGCTGCAATTGTAATATTTTCAAGACCTCTTTCTTTCAAAAATTTTTTTGTCTCACTTACTTTTTTCTCTCTCGTTTCTTTTTCATGATAAAGTTCATCAAAAATAATTACATTGCCATTATAATCTTTTGCACCAAGTATTAAAACTGTAATATTGCCATAATCTAATCCGCCAAGTATATTCATTCCCTTAATCTGTTTATAATCAAGATAATCTTTCTGCCTGATAATATGTATATCAGGATTCCAGTTATCAAAAAATTGCCCTTCAAAAATATCCCAGTTCCCATACAAGTATTTTTGCTGTTCTTTATATGGCAACTGTTTTAATCTGTTTAAAACTTCGGGATCTCTTTCTAAAAGAATTTTATTATCATAAACTGTTGCTGGAATAAAATGTATCCGTTTCGGATTATAATCTGGATATAATTCTGAACTTGCAGTTTTTGCAACAAAATAATTTCTTACTTCAGTATGTGCTTTGCCTCCTGGATTTGTTGCTGCTGCAAAAAATGGTATAAAATCTTTTCTGCTTGCTTCTAATCTTAATCTTAAATTATAACTTAATTCAAATGGAATTGTTGTTAATTCGTCAATTAATATTACATCATAATTAGCAGACAAATATTGAGATAAATCTGCACTTGAACTGCCGTATCCAAATTCAAGTATGCTGTCATTGTAATATTTGAATATATGCTTCTGCTGATTGTATTGTCCAACTTCAACAGGCAAATCGAAAGGAATTAATCTTAAATGTGTTCGCTCTAATTCTGGGAAAGAAGATCTCAATAACAATACTTTAATCCCTGCATACTGCAGGCAGTTTCTGTGTGCTTCCCACCTCAATGCAAAAGATTTCCCGCCCTTGCTTGCACCTCCATACAAAAATTCACGGTATCCATTTTCTTCTCTGTTCAATATAGCATTATGAAATTCTTTTTGTTTTGGTTGTGGAGCATAATAAACCTTGCCGTTTATTTCTATATTTTCAAATAGCAGCATTATTATTAAACTGATTATCTTTATCATTCTTTTTTATAATTAATTACTACATTTACTTTATGATTAATATCTTGCTCACTCTTATCTCTCCATTTATCAGGCTGTCTGTTCTTTAACCAAAATATCATCGAAGTTGGGTCCGGAGGAACATGTCTAATAATAGGTGTCTTAATTATTTTCCCCTGATATAATTTAATATCAACATCAAGATAACTGTAACCTGTGGCTCGTTGATACAATGAAATTTCTACATTCTTATCACACAATATCTTCCCTTTTTTTAGGGACTCAAAAAACAAAGGATATTGTTTTTTATAATTATTTAAAGTTTGTTCAGTAATATTTAATAGTTTTGCAATTTGTTTGTCTGTCAATCCCTTTTCAGCAGCCTTTTGAATTGTGTCTAAATCGTAATTCATTACATCAATTTTTTTCTTTCGTCCCATGTTCATTTTTATTTTTTATGCAATTCTCTTAATATAAGAATACTAAATCAAGTTACTTTTTTTTGAAATTGTTCTTTTTTTTTCTTTGCAAATAAAACTGAATTTTATTACCTGTTCCTTTTGTCAATATTCCTTCGGAAGAAGATGGGAAAAATCTATTTTTTTTCTGCGATACTTGTAATATAAAATCTTTTTTATTGCCTGGACCGATATATTATATTTATCTGCAAGTCTTTGAATGTATTGTGACTTGTTTCTCTTTCCTCGAATTAATTCAAAATATTCATTTCGAATAAAAAAGTTCCTCAATGCAATAGTGTCAATTAAATCTAAGTCATACAATATTTTGAATTCAGGTGACTTGATAATTTTTTTTATTTCTTTTGTCTCTTTTTCCAATGGATTCCCATTTTCATTTATTATTAGTATTCCATTTTTTTAATTTATATTTAACTGCCTCTTCCTTCTTTACATATTTTGGTTCACCCTTTATATTTATCAGTTCATATTCATTGGCAATAGGGTCATAACTTGCACCATAATAATATGAATCTTTGTATTTTTCCATTAATTCTTTCCCTGTATATGTTTTTATTTTTTTATCATAAGAAATAAAATCAGCAATAGAAGGCAGCTTATCGTATCCTCTGTAATTGTCAATTACATAATTAACAGCATCAAGCATTCTCTCGTCGTTAAAACCGTTTGCTTTGAATCGCTCTTTCAGCAACTTTATCATTTGAGGCTCCATCTTAGGAAATGCTGTTAATATTTTTTCTGTTGCTTCTATTATTGCCTTTTCACTTAAACCGCAGCCTTGATAAATCGAAATCTCATCGCTTGAGGTCTGGGTCGTTTGCAATGTCTTCTGAAATTCTTCTGAGTTTATTTTCTGTAATGTATTTTGAATAGACTCCATTTCTATACTCCGTTTCTTTTTCCCTGATATTTCCATTTTCATCAAGAGCTTTTTCAAGCGTCTTGAAATTTCTGAAATTCCTCAGTTTTGCTTCTTTCATTATCGCTAAAGTCTTTTCATCACCGAATCTGCATATTAAATTCTCAATGAATTCTCTTTCGGGAAGTGTAGGATTTCTGCCATAACTCTTGATTAATATTTCTGTTGCAGGGTCTTTGTTGTTTGGATATCCCTCATGAGGAAGAAGAGGAAAAAATTCTTTTTCTGAACTTTGCACAAATTTTTGTTCAACTTTTTCCCTTTGAGAGGGAATTTCTTTTCCTTTACTTTCCTTTACTTTACTTTCCTTTAATTTAGTTTTATTTACTTTACTTTCCTTTACTTTACTTTGTGGGTTTTCGTCTGTAGAAACTTCCTCAAAATCCTTGCCTGCGGGGTTTTCGTCTGTAGAAACCTCAATGGGTTGTGGTTTTGGTCTGTGGAAACTCGGTTTTTTTGGTACCTCTGCCCGTCTGTTTTTATAAACATCGGCGATTCTGTCAACAAAATTCTGGCACCAAATTACCTTATTATTTTCCCATAATTCACTGTCAATTGCTTTTAATTTTGATAACAAATTTAATATTTCATTACAGGAATTGTCGTCTAAATTTGTTTTTGCCTGTAGAAATTCCCAGTTACCTGGATTTCTACAGTCAAAAAAGTGACCTTCTGTTGAACCTAATAATTCAAGTAGTTTAAACCAAAAAGCATATCCATTATTTCCAAATTTTTTTTCCAGAATGTAGATTGTGGTCTTGTGGCTGCAATCATGTGGGAAATAATCTACCGTTGCTTTCTTAGGTCTGCTCATTTTATTACCGTTATTTTAATTTCTGGATGTATTATTTTAAAGATACTTTCAAATAATCTGAATTTTAATTTCCATAATTCCATTTGAACACCCTTAATTTCTACATATTCAAGTGTCCCGTCTTTATGTGTTAACACAAAATCAATGTAATAATTACATATATGAGTAAATGATTTTCCTTCTTCTTTTAATTTTAACATTGGCATATCAGTCAATACAGCTTTATTATTCTCTTCAATAACATTTATCTCAATTTTTGATTGTCTTTCCCATTCTTTAATTTCACCTGATAATTTCAATAAATCGAGTTCCTCAGCATATTTAGCTTCCCAACCGCTGTGATATTTTACACCATTATACACTGTCTTTCTATGTTTATTAAGACGTGGTTTTTTCTTAAATATTTTTTTATAATTTTCTGCACTTATTTCTTCGGGTAATTCATCTGGACTTCTATAAAAATTAATTTTCTGGGAATCTATTCCTTTGAGACCAGAACAATGTCTGTTTTTCTGGGTATCCATTCCTTTGGAATTTATCAGATTTTTATGACCATATTTTATTTTTTCTTCATACATGTAATTATTATCTCCATTAAACAACCGAAAAAATATCATCAGTTTGGTCAACTTTATTTTTATAAACGAATTTAATTCTCATTTCATCAATAAATTTTATCCTTTGATATACTTCATCAATTTTACTTTTTAAATAATTTATTCCTTTTAAATAACCTTCTTCACTTTTAGGAATATAATAACCGTCATTGCAACTGCATATAACAAATTCCTTATAAACTTTTTGGTCTTCTATTATTTCGTTTATTAAATAAGCTAATCTTCTTTGAAAATCTCTTAACGATTCGTTCGGACCGGCATATTCATCATAAAAATATTTAGCAGATAACGGCTTATTTTCATTAGAATAAGTCTTCAAATGATAAAGTATATTTGTTTTTGTTAGATTATTTTTGTTCATAATTCATTTCCATTTCGCTTTGACGGGACAATTTGTCTAATCTCATATTAGCTATTATTATATAATCTTGATTTAATTCAATCCCTACATAATTTCTATTTAATTTTTTCGCCATTAGTGCGGTAGTGCCGCTTCCCATGAACGGGTCCAGAATTATACCTCCTTCTGGACAACTTGCTAAAATTGGAATCTCTAAAAGTGATGATGGATAAGCAGCAAAATGGTCAACATTAATATTAAATTCTTTAGAAAACGAATGAGGTTCATAATTTATTTGCCATACCATAGGAATATTTTTCATTAATTTTGGGGATTCATTATATTGTTTTTGCATATCCTGTTCCGAAGGAATGTATTCCCAAAAGAATAGATTCCCAGAAGAATAATCTATAGTTTTAATTGGAATGCAGACATTATTTAAATTAAAATAATACCGTTTATTCTTCGTGAAATGGTATAGATATTCATAACTGAGAATAAATCTATCTTTAGCAGAACAAGGAATTACTGTTCCTATTGTAGTTTTTTCCTTTTTAATCAATATTTGTTTAGCCCAAATTATTTTTTGTCTCAATATCCATCGTTGCTCATCTATCATTTTTATTGCTAATCTTTCAGGTTTAAGTAATAGAGATTTAGCAGGATAATTTTTAATTCTTGCTCTGCCAGAATAAATATTTTTCGATAGTTTATGCTTGCCAGGATTATTGCCATGACAAAATCTTTTATCTGCTCTGCCGCTGCTCGCATAAACATCACCCATATTAATCCATAATGAACCGTCTTTTTTGAGAACTCTTTTTAATTTGTTTGTTATCAATAATAATTTATTAAGATATTCTTCAAAAGAATTTTCCAATCCTATCTGTCCAGTTACATTATAATTTCTCATACTCCAGTAAGGCGGTGAAGTAATAATCATATCAATTGACTCTTGAGGAATTTTATTTAATTCTTCAATAGTATCACCGCAGATAATTGTGTTTATTATGTTTTCTATTTTATACATTAACTATTTGTTATCTCCTCCAAAATCGTAGGTATCATCATCATCTTCATAATCATATTTTGCTTCGAATTGTTTTCTCCAATTTTCATCTTGATATTGTTTGAGTATTGCCAATTCTCTTACCGTTCTTTCTTCCTCAGGTTTAGCCAATATTCTCTGAACATCTTCTTCAAATCTCTTTATTTCAATAGCACTTCTTTCTCTTTTAGCAGCCATTTCTTTTGCAATTTTGTATTGTCTAACAGCTTCATCTGCCAATCTTTGGACATCTTTTCTCATTTCGTTGATTTCTTTATCAGTTATGTCTGCGTCGGTTGACTTACAAATTTCAAAATGACAATAGTCATACGACAACATAATTTTTACTGATGCTCCCATTTTAGTCCTCCTTAATTTTTATAGAGAATTAATATGTTATCAAAACGACTTATTTCTTTACTAAATATTTTTTCTTTCTCTTCATTTTCTAATTCAATTAATTCCGGGGATTCAAGCCAAAATCTTATGCCTCCATCCGTTATATCTGGAAATATTTCTACACGGAATGTTTTTTCTTCAAAACCTTCATAAATTGGCATTGATAAAGTGAATTCAAAACTTATATCTGCTGATAATGTTTGCTGATAATTATTTTGAACATTCCCTTTTCTGTCATTTTCCAATTTTGCACTTATGTTTCTTTCATACTTAAAGGCTGTTAATTCTTTTAATATTTTATCACATTCCATTTTGAATTCAAAAAATCTCCTATTCTTTCTTAAGAACTTTATTAATTCTTCATGCTGATAAATTTTATCCCAAATTCCAAATGCTTCTAAATCTGGATTTTTCTTCAATCTGCCAATTATTTCTGTCCTCTTCGGATTTTTCTCATCTACTACTAATTTAATCGAAAGTCCTCTTTTATCTACTGAAACATGACTTGTATTTGTATCCAATAATTTTCTTTTATAACGGTCTTCAAAAAAATTAGCTGGACTGTCAATATTTCCTTCATATATGAACTGAATTGGGACATCTATTTCCGGGGCTTCACCATGACGAATGATTAATTCATTGCCATTTTTAAGTTCTACATTAACCTTATATTCTTCGTTTGTTTCCATAATTAAACTCCTTTTAATTGTTTAAATAAATTAATTTGTCTTTCATCAGGTCTTAATGGTCTGCTGTATACTAATTCTCCTTCTTCTGTATAATATTCCATAATGCCTTCTTCTTGATTATCAATTAAATAACAAACTGCTTTCTTTTCTCTGTAACCGTTTCTTATGTCTGTAAGATTATCTTTTATTGCTTTCTCAATTTCTTTGATTTTAATTTTGTAATCTGAACTTATATTCGAAAATTCTTCTTTAAGTGCACTTAGCTTTATTGAATTCTGAATAAATATATCTCTGCTTTTTTCTAATTGTGATTCGTCAAAAGGTATTCGAACTATTCTTTCCTCTTGAGCAATTGCCAGTGTTTTGATTTCTTCAGATGTTAATTTCTTTCTCATTTTTACTCCACTAATTTTTTTACTATTTTAATTTTTCATCCTCATTTTCATGTAAAATATACCTGATTTGGTTCTGGTATAACTAATCCTTTCTCCGCCCACTCTCTTCTTATCCTCTCTAATATCTCATTAAATTTTTTTGTATTAACTTTGCGGGAACGATTTCTGATTACTACCTCTTCACCTAATATAGTCTTCACATCAAGCCCGAAGTATCCTTTTTCTATATAGTATTCGTGCATTTCTTCAGGGGTAACTTTCTCACCGCTTGTAAGTTCTATATATTCACATATCATTGGAAGCAATACACCAAAGTAATATTTCAATTGTTCATGTGTTCTTGCAGGTCTCTCCTCATCAATTATTATATATACTTTTTTCCCTTTGAACTTTTTTAGTTCATTAACAAATGCTTCCCTGTTATGAAGCAGCATTTTCCCGTTATTATCTATTAAAGCTTTGTATTTTATTTGCATGTTTTATGTATAATTCCTTTGGAAATTATTTGCTTAATAATTTTTCTTGTTCAATTAACACATTTATAATTTTATCTCTGTCACTACCGCCAAAGGCTTCAAGTCTTTCTTTATTATCTTTTTTGAATTTCCTTAACTCTGATATATTGCTGATAAATTTTATTGCTTTAATTACTGCATCAGGATTCTCCCAATCTTCTGGACTTAATTTTTGAGTATCAATTCTTTTAGAATTAGTTTCCTTCTCTGCATTTGGGAATCCATTCCTTTGGAATTTATTTTCTTTTTCTGCTTCTTCTACTTCTACTTTTTCTATCTCTGAGAATTCATTCTTTTCTCGAAGGGCTGTGGCAGTATTATTTATATTCTCTAAATTTTGTCTTGCTTCTGGGCTATCACTTTGGGATTTATCATCTGGGAATCCATTCCTTTGGAATTTTTCAATTTCTTTTGGGAAAGCATCATTAACGCTGTGATATCCTTCTTCAATACCTTTCAATGCTCCAGATATCAAGAGAATCTTATCAATATCCCAGGTTTTTGTTTTGCCGAAATTGAGTTCTACTCTTTCAATTGGAACATTTAATCTCTCAGCTCTCTTTACTGTCATTTCCCTTGCTTTATCCAATCCATTCTTCTTTACATATTCTTCTAATTTTTTTCTGTAACCTTCTTTTGCTTTTTTAATTCCTGCTTCAATTACATAATTAGGTATTGCATTAAGAATTACATTTCGCATTGCCTTTGAAGTCCCTATCTGAAATACAATCTCATCATTACGCTCTTTATCATAAATTGCTTTTCCATTTTTGGTTTTTAAAATCTTTTTCTTTAACAGAAATGGTCTTGATAAATTGAACCCTGTTTCAAAATCAACAAAGTCTCCTATCAATATATATTTGTCCCCGATATCAAAAGGTCTTACTTCAACTGAATTATTTCCCCAATTTCGAGCAAGTATTAATGCTCCGTTAATTCCAACCCCTTCTATATATTTTCCGCCTTGAGGATATGAATAATAGAAATCTTCGCCTGCAAGTGCTGCTTCGCTTTCGACTCTGCTGATTATATCAGGCAGACTTCTTTTTTTTATAACCTGCACAGCTGTTTGATAACGAGTTTTTGTTTGAACCAGACCCTGCACCCTCATAAGTTCAGTTGATGAAAGAGTTTCTTCGCTTACTTCATCTATCTGAACATCTGGAATAAGTTCATTTTCAATTTGATTATTCATTTTATTATTCCTTTTTTTATTTGTTAATTAGTTAATCTCTTATACTCCCGCCGTACCTTTTTTCACATACATTCCAATATTTACAATAACGCTTTGAACATAAAAAAGAATTTCTGTTTGGAATAAATATCCCTTTTTGAATTGCTTCCCCTACAGTTTGAAATATTTTTAAGAAATGTTCTTTGTCTATTGTTACAGTTATGTGTCTTATTTCAATTGTGTCTCGTTTAAGATAATCTACTCTTGCTCCTTTTACTATTCTTCCTGTCGCTTCTTCAAGTATTGTATATGCAGAAAGCTGTCTTTGATAATTTAATGGAACACTCCCGTTTACAATTTTGTTCGTAGTCTTATGGTCAATTAATTGATTATCAATATCATAAAGGTCTATTGTTCCCATCAAACCAAAATCATATCCCTTAAATTTTACTTTTATCTTTTGCTCAACAGCTGAGGGTATTATTCTCGGTGAAACTTCTTTATGATATTTTTCAATTAATTTAATTCCCTGATCTTTGATTACTCCAGGATTCTCATCCACTAAATCAATAGAATCAACTTTTTGAAATTCATCTTCGAAAGTATCAGAGAATATTTCCTTAGCTTCTTCAACTGGGATATCTTTTTTTGTCTCCACTTTCTGTGAATAATTAACAGCAAGTGTTTTGTGAATTGATGTGCCAAATGCTAAATAAGATTTATTTGGCACTTCTATTTTTTCAATTTCCTGAAAGAAAAATTTAGCACTGCACTCTAAATATGTGTTAATCCCGGTTGGGCGCAAATATGTAATGTCTTCAGTCATTACATTTACTCCTTCCAAAGGAATGTGGATATCTTCCGAAGGAATGGATATCCACATCCCCCTGGGAGATATCCATTATACCACTGTTTCTTCAAATGTGAATTCAACACCAGGAATTGTGCTTTTAGCTTCATAATCATATTTCATTCTTTCTGCTCTTATCTTTTTTTCATCAATCATCAAATATTCTCTTGGTATTTTTGTTTCATCAATAATCTTAAAAGTTTTAGTTCTGCGGGTTGTAATTCTTGATTCATTCAACTCTGATATTTTTTTTATCTGTGGTATTACTTCTGGAATTATAGCAGGTTCATCTCTCCCTTCTGCAATTGCTTTTTCTAAAGCTTCTTCTTCTAATCGCTTTCTTTCTTCTTCGGCTTTGCGTCTTGCCTCTTCCTCTTCTTTCCTTTTGAACTGAAGTATTTCTTCTTCTAATCTTTTTTGTTCGCTTTCATATAAGGAAGGTATTCTTTTAAAGAATCCATCTATTTCAGTTTTTTTATCAATTAAAGGCTGAACTATTTCTCTTCTTAATGATTCAATAGTTTTTGTTATTCGTTTGAAATTAGCAACATAATTTGCAGCAGCTGCAACATCCGTATATGTTACAACTACAATTGCAGCGGATTCTTCGAGAGCCTTGTTAATCCCTTTTATCAAGTTTTGATAATCTTTATTGCTTTCGAGAAAACTTTTGATATCCATTTTCAGAATATCATTTTCTTTTAATAGTTGTATTGCATTTGTCATTTCAGCTCCTTTTTGTTTGTTTGTTAATTAATTTCGGAAGTAAACGAATTTATTTTTTCCATAGCTTTAGATTTTTTTAATCTCTCACTTAAAACAATAGATGTTATAATTAATCTTACTAATGCTCTTTCTTCATCATTTAATATCCCATGATATTTTTCATATTCTTTTAATCTGCGTTCAATAATCGGTTGAATTACATCTCTTAAACTTCTATTTGTTGTTGTCATTTTTGTATCCTCTCTAATACTTTGTCAAATAAATATTCTAAGTATCTAATTTGTGCTTCAGAGAGTTTTATGCCTCTTTTTACTAAAGAGGCAATATTGTTTATAAAGGTTTCATGCTTTTCATTCTTATCTATCAATCTTAATTCATCAATATTTTCTATTATGTAATTTATTTTATAACATACTGCCTGCTTAATTGCATCATTATTAAGAAGTTCTTTCCCGCTTAAATTTGTATTCGAATAATTCATACTGTATCCTTTTTTAATTAGCCCCTATGGAGTGAGGGCAGCCCCCATAGAGGCCGGTATGCTGCTTACTGTTGTAAGCAAAAATCATTATAACCGCAGTAAATTTTCTTCATAAATTTTTTCTTTGATATACTTATCTAACTCTCGTCCATGCCCATGCCCAATCATATCAACTAATGTATTTAACAAATTCTCTTTATTATGCCAGGTATCATTTATCCCTTGACATATTGCTCTCCAGAATTCTGGGTCATCAAATGCATTTTCAATCAGCCATTGCTTTGCTATTTCAAATGCTCTGTGCGAAGATAATTCTTTGATTATTTCACGAGTTTCATCTTCTTGATAGTCTTCTATGCTTTCTCCATGCGTTTCCATCCAAGTTCTTAATTCATCTCTCATATTCCCTCCTTGATTTTTATTATTACGAGCATTTATATCTTTAGATTATCAATAATTTTTTTAAGCATTATATCACATATAATAATTACAGTTGAACATGCCACACCAAAAATTATTGCTGCTGTTGTTTCATTATATCCGATGAAAATTCCTGTTAGAAATGCTGATATAATTGCCGCTGCAATCCATATATGAATTTTATTAAGCAAATACAAAGCATCTTTAATCATAAAACCCCCTTGTTTTTGGGAAAAGAAAAAATTCTTCTTGCTATTTCTTCTGCTGTTTCTATTCCTTCTAAATCTTCTTTTGTCCTTGTCGATCTTTTATTCTGATATTCAATCACATCACTAATTCTGAATTTGTATCTCTTTTCTCTGTTCTTGCCTCTGTAAATAATTGCTCTTAATCTTCCTGCTCTTATTTCATTTTTTATAAAATCAGTTGATTTATGAAGCAGTCTTGAAAGTCTGTGCAGTGATATTTCTTCTATACTTTCATAAACTTGCTTTTCCGCAATTTCATTTATTTTTCTTTCAAGATTTTCCAGTTTCTCAAGTATTAATCTTTCTGCTTGTGTAGCAATGATTTTATTTTCTTTATTCAACGACATTCTTTTCTCTGACTCTTAATCATTTTTTATTTTGAAGTATGTTATTATAGCTTCAAGTATTCTTTCATCTCCTGTTTCATCATATATTATCTTAGCATCTTTAATTTTCAAATCATAATTCGGTCTCATCTCAAGAATTGAATAAATTTGATTTTGTGATTTATAACCGCACAATTCAGAAAAAAATTTAAATGCATTCGGAACAAACTTTTTCATTCTAACCTGATATTCTCTTATTGCAGTATCACATGCGTTTAATATTATCTTTATATTATTTTCATTATTCTTTCGTAATTGATTCGTAATAGATTCGTAATAGATTTGTTTTTGATTCTCATTTCTCATTATGTATTACCTTGTTAATTTTGATGTAGAATTAATTTTAGATATCATTATGTATTTGGTTAAATCTTCATTAAAAATTTTTTCAAGCTGTTTGAGAAGGGAAGGTTTTATCGTCCCTCGTTTTATCATTATATATACTGTAGGGTCTGGTATCTTTAATATTTTCGATAAATCATATTTAGAAAGGCGTTTTTCTAATAAGAATTTAGTAAAATCAAACGGTAACATTTTATTATCCTTAATTGTTCTAAATTTCTCTCGTAAATATAATAAATAAAAATCAAATGTCAAGAGTAATTTAGAAATTTTTTGCAATTATTTTATTTAATATTTAGAAATATTTAGATAAATTAAAAACATGAACTGGCAGGAATTTATTGAAACATTAATGAGGGATTTTAGATTGAGTTCTATTGAATTAGAACAAAAAACGGGGGTTTCTAATGCTGTAATTTCTCAGTTAAAAACAGGTAAAACAAAAAAACCCAATCAATATACAATAAGAAAACTTGAAGAGGGATTAAATATTAGAATCGACGACAGTGACCCAAATAATATAACTTATAAAAAAATTCAGCCAATTCCTTTTGAAGGGGCAATTCCTGCAAGAGAATATCCTTTACTCAGCGAAGTTTACGCAGGAGAACCTGATAAATTTGATATAGAGTTGTATGATGAAAAAGAATACTTTGCTTATAAATATCCTTCTCATCGATGTTTTGCTCTCCGTGTAAATGGACACAGCATGGAAACAACGCTAAAAGATGGCGATGTTGTTCTTGTTGATATGGACTCTCCGCCTGTCCCGGGTGATATTGTTGCAGTCAAATTAAAAAATGGAAATCAATACATAAAAAGATATTATCCTATTAATGAATATTTTATAAAATTATCTTCCGACAATCCTGATTATGATGTTCGATTAATTGATACCAAAGATATTGTTGCTATTCATCCAGTTGTTGCTATTAATCTTTATACGAGAAACTTTTCCCGAAGAGGTTAATATCAAAAAAATAAATATGTTTTTATGTATATATTAGATTCAGATTCTCATAAGATAACAATCATCGCCAAAAAATCCATGTGCCGCAAAATTCCTTTTATTAACCCAGGCGATATTATTGTTGTTGATATAAAAGGGCAAAAAAATGATGGCAGTCTTGTTATTGTCTTCGATAACGAAAACTGCTGGATTGATAAATATTCAAAAGATCTCGAACATTTTAATACATATTTAATAAGCAAAGTTATAATGAATAGTTAAGTGGAAATCTTTTCCATTTCCGAAGTAATAGATTCACAAAAAAAATGAAAAATATAACAATTGATGAAATACTATCAGCTGTAATTTCTTTTTGTTTTGGAAATGGTAAATTAGAAGAATCCATAAAAAGGATTAAAAATTGTTCATCTGATAATTTAGTGAGTGATGAACAACTGCATCAATATATTTTTTCTTTATATGTTCTTGTAATTAGCGAAGTAATTTACAAAGCATTCCAAAACTCAATAATTTCTGATAATCTTTTTGATAAATTATTCAAAATAGTATATGAAAATTTCCCAGAAGAATTTGATTTTATTATTGAAAATTATGTAAAGTATTCTGAAGCATTATATAATAATAAAAGTTATGATTTGCTTTCATTAAGTTTATTAATATCGAGCAATCTAAGAAAAGATAAAAAAAGAGACTTGTTATTAGGTGCAATTTGCACACTTGAATTTTCTTCATTATTATTATCATTGAACAACTTTCTCGAAGAAATTAAGCATGATTATAATGTTCTTGCTGAATAAAATTGTAAAAATAAAACGATGATTAATTTAATTAATAAAGTATTTGTAAATAAATTTTATTGATTTTTGTATTGACATTTTCTTTCTGCTGTGGTATATTTCATACCACTAATTGGAGGCAAAATGTTATCATTTGGAGATTTTATTAAAAGTCATAGATTAAAATTGGGTTTAACCTTAAGGGAGTTCTGTAAAACTTACGGTCATGACCCAAGTAACTGGAGTAAATTAGAAAGGGGTGTTATACCCCCTCCTGCAGACGAAAAAACATTGAGAGTGTGGGCTGAACAACTCGGTATAACTGAATATAGTTCAGATTGGTATACTATGATAGATTTAGCTGCAATAGAAAAAGGTATCATACCATTTGATTTGAAAAAAAATCAGTCTGCTCTTGAAAAGCTTCCTCTGTTTTACAGAACTTTAAGAGGTCAAAAGCCAACAGAAAATGAAATGAAAAAAATCGCAGAACTTTTAAGGGAATAGAATTGGAATGTTTTGATTTATCCCAGTATAAAGCACCATATTTAAAATATGAAGAAATCCGTAAAAAAGCTGATGAATTTCGGGCTAAGTATTGGGAAAACCAGACAATTCCTGTAGACATTCTTTATATCATAGAATTTAAATTGAATTTAGATATAATCCCTATAAAAAACTTAAAAAGTTATGGAGATATTGATTCATTTTTATTAGGTGATTTATCTGGTATAGCAGTTGATAGTGATGAATATATGGATGATAGATATTTAAACAGAATTAGATTTTCTATTGCTCATGAGATAGGACATCTTGTTTTACACAGTGATATATATAAAAAATGTAAACTGGAACCACTGAAAGAAATTCAAGATTGGATTACCTTTATTAAAACAGTCCCCGAAAAAGAATATAACTGGTTTGAATTACAGGCTTATGAATTCGCTGGACGTCTGTTAGTTCCAATAAATGAATTACAAAATGAAATTAATAAATTTAATACGGAAATCGAAACGGCAAAAAGTTTAATTTCAGATATTGATAACTATAGATTAGCAGAGTATTTAGCCCCTAATATTGCGAATAAATTCCAAGTGTCTCCTGAGGTTATAGTTAGGCGCATTAATGTTGAAAAAATTTTTTAATAATGATTTAATAACGGATTGAGTAAAAAATAATGATAATATCTTAATTAAGGAGACCGTAAATTATGACGATGTTGTTGCCTTCGTTTAACTTCATAGGAGGGAAAGAGAAAATGAAATTGCTACGCAACTTTCACCTAACAAAAGTTAAACAAAATTTTTTTTAATCGGTAGGGGGGTCTGAAATGAAGATGAATAACAAAGCAATATTTATAAAACAAGAGCTATTATTTACTTAAAGAGGTATCAATATGAATCATTGGACAAAATTAAGCATAGAATTTGCTAATCAGAGAAACTACTTAGATGAGCTTTTCAAAGTCTATCCTACAATCCCAGAAGGAATACGAGAGATAGATAAACGAAAGTGGAATGCAATCGAAAAAGCGTTTAACGATAAGAACAAAATCGAACTGTTAAAATTATTGCTTTCTCTTGATTTATTTCCAATAAAGGACTCTTATGTAGCCTATCTAAAAAGAGACTCGACAGCAATAAGCAGAAACCCAGCTACCGTTGACAGACTATATGGAAGATTAACAGAATTAGGGTTAGACAAAATTTGGGAAAGATGCTCAGAACCAAAGGAAACTAATAGGCAGATTGGCCCTTTATTTAGGAGATGGATAAATAAGGGTATTTTGGGCGTTCCAAATCTAAAATTGAGAGAATTTTTGGAAACAAATAATAATGCAGTTTTAGATGCAACTGAAAAAGAAATGACGGATTTTGCTAAAAAGTATCTAAATTATAATAGAAACAAAGGTTTGGATTTTGTTGCAAGATTTAATGGAAAATATGTTATTGGCGAGGCAAAATTCTTAACAGATTTTGGAGGGCATCAGAATGCACAATTTAATGATGCAATAAGCACAATAAAAACTGAAGGAGTTAAAGCAGAAAAAATTGCTATTCTTGACGGTGTGTTATACATTAAAGGAAATAACAAAATGTATAAGGACATAACCACAACTTACGCAGATTGCAATATCATGAGTGCATTAGTCCTTAGAGAATTTTTATTTCAACTATAAAGAGAAATAATATGATTTTAAATTACGAAGGGAAAAAAAGCGAAAAAGAAATATTGGATAGTATCAAACCCATATTTTTAAAATCCATTAGTGGAAATCCTAAATCAAAATCTAAACTGATTAAAGGCGAAAATCTTGAAGTTATGAAATATTTAATTGATAGATTCAACTTAAAAGGGAAAATAGATTTAGTGTATATTGACCCGCCTTTTTCAACAAATAATATTTTTAGAATGAGTAAAGATAAAGCAAATGCAATAAGTCGCAGTAATGGAGATAATATTGCTTATGATGATTCTTTAATTGGTCCAGAATATCTGGAATTTATACGAGAAAGACTAATACTATTAAGGGATTTGTTATCTGATAAAGGTTCAATTTATGTTCATATAGACTATAAAATAGGGCATTATATTAAAGTACTCATGGATGAAATATTTGGTAGAAAAAATTTTCTTAACGATATAACAAGGATAAAATGCAATCCTAAAAATTTTGAAAGAAAAGCTTACGGAAATATCAAAGACATGATTTTATTTTATTCAAAGACAGGTAATCATATTTGGAACAATCCAAAAGCACCTATGTCCGAAGAAGACATAAAACGATTATTCAAAAAAATAGATAAAAATGGGAGAAGATATACTACAATTCCTCTTCATGCTCCAGGTGAAACAACTAACGGGGTAACAGGAAAATCTTGGAGAGGAATGATGCCACCAAAAGGCAGACATTGGAGATGCTCTCCTTCTGAATTAGAAGAATTAGATAAACAAGGTTTGATTGAGTGGTCGAAAACTGGAGTGCCACGGAAAAAAATTTATGCAGACGAAAAAGATGGAAAGAAAATACAAGATATTTTAGAATTTAAAGATTTACAAAATCCTTCCTACCCGACTGAAAAAAACTTTGAATTACTTAAATTAATTGTAAACGCATCTTCCAATCCGGATAGTATTGTCTTGGATTGTTTTTGCGGTTCTGGGACAACCTTAAAAGCCGCACAGGAATTGGGTAGAAATTGGATAGGAATTGATAAATCGGAGGAAGCAATAAAAGTGGCTTTGAAAAAACTAACTTCAGAACAAAGAACCCTAACTAGTGAAGAAGAATTTGAATATTTGGAACAAGTAAGTATCCTGAAAAAATCAATATAACTTTACGGTCGGAACACTCCCTAAAAAAGGAGAGTCAAAAACTTGAAATTATTGGCGAGTAAGAAAAAACTACGACAACAACGGAATTTACGGCAGGTTTTCGAACTCTGCGGAAGTCTTCGGCTTCCTTGCCCCGTTGCACTCTCGCCTGTCGGCTCTGGGCACATAACAGCGGACAAAAGGTTCGACTCTTGCAGAGCCTCACCCAAATTGCCTTCGGCAACTTCTTTTATCCGCAAACCGTTAAACGCATTATAACCCGCAATGAATATTATGGCCAAAATAAATTATAAAAAAATTAGTTGTGAAAATTTATTTGAGTGCGACCAAGTTATGTCAGCATTTAGAATTCTTTTGCCTAATGGTAAAAATCGGGTCATTACCCTAAAAGAATGGTTTAATAAAATTTTTCAAAAAAAATTAAATGATTCCATCCCAATTGTTGTTAGTGAACAAATTGAAATAACAAGAAATATTATGGTATATGGATATTTTTTTTATCCAATTTTTACTTTTGCTTCAGAACAACTTACTCGCATTGCCGAGAATGCAATCAATATCAGATGCAATTCTCTTCAATGTCCAAAATCAAAAAAAACATTTAAAGAAAAAATCGAATGGTTACATAAAAATTCTCTTTTATCAAAAGAATCATACTTAAAGTGGGAATCTATTATTAAATTAAGAAACAAATTTTCTCATCCAGAAAAGCAATCTATTATTACACCTTTTATGGGTATTGAATTAATAAATAATATTGTTGAAGAAATCAATAATTTATATACTATAAAATTATCATAACTTTTTCCTAAAGTAATGGATTCACAAAATGAAGGGCATTTACTTACAAAAAAACTCTCCTTACTATTGGCTGCGATATTATGACAAGTTAGAATCCGAGCCTTCTCGCAGACGAAAATCGATTAACACAAAAATTCAAGTCACTCCTGCAGACAAACGCAGATATGAAAAAGGTGAAAAACTTTTAGGTACTCCAGAACTTAGAAAATTAGTTCAGGAATTTAAAGCTGGATTGGCAGAACGTGATATGCAGGCAAAATCAGGTGTTAAACTTAAAAAGAAATTACTATTATCAGAAGGCTATAAAGAATTTAAGGAGTATCGCTCGATTCCCGGCAGTAAAAATTATCTAAAACAAAAAACACTTGAAAACTACGATATTGCTGTGTTGCATTTTTTAAATACATGCAAAGATAAATACATTTATAAATACACTGAATCAGATTACAATAAACTTCTTTTTTACTTTGAAGAAAAAAAATTATCAAGGAATTCCCGCTCTATTTATTCACGTGCCTTGCATTCACTCTGGAAATATTTTATTGATAAAAAATACGCAGTCAAAAATATTATAGAAACAATCGAATCAGAAGAAAAAGACCCTAATCCTATATTGAATGAAGACATGTATACTATTATACAGTCATTAAAAGAAGATAAAAAATATCCTCATCATTACTGGATTATTTATTTTATGTTATTGACTGGCTGCAGACCTTCAAGTGCTCTGGTTCAGATGAAAGAAGATATAGACTTTAAACGAAAGCAAATCATTATAAGAAATATAAAAGCTGGTGAACTGAAAGGAAAACCATATTATCGTTTCCCTCTTTATAAGGAATTAGAAAATTTGCTTAAAGAAATGAAAGTTAATCAAGGTGATTCAGGCAGACTATTTTATATGTATAAAATAAATCCTCGAAATTATACTTACCCACTAAGCTTTTGGGAAAGGAAAATAAATTCACTCTATAAAACTGGAAAAATTGAAAAACGATATACACTTAAGCAAATCCGTTCTACCACCGCAAGTTTTTTAATTAACATTCTTCAAATGGACATATTCACAGTAAAAAAATTATTAGACCATGCCAATATTCAAATTACAGACAAGAACTATGTAGATTACAATATCAATTTAGCCAAGAATGAATTAGACAAATTTACATTAGATGATTTAAAAAAAGTGTTATAAAATGTGTTATAGTGAAGATTTGATTTCTCTTCTTTAAACTAAAAAAGCCTTGTAACTTCTTTAATTACAAGGCTTTAGTTAGCGGGGCCGACGAGACTCGAACTCGCGACCTCCTGCGTGACAGGCAGGCGTTCTAACCAAGCTGAACTACGACCCCTTAAGAACTT